>Ga0172378_10002317_pt1 | contig 17792 bp, 17 predicted proteins | sample GrowelOW332metaG_FD_119755 | JGI IMG/M metagenome (GOLD analysis project Ga0172378, IMG submission 119755) | Groundwater microbial communities from an aquifer near a municipal landfill in Southern Ontario, Canada - Pumphouse #3_1 metaG | ecosystem: Environmental > Aquatic > Deep subsurface >... | reverse complement strand
TTTTACTAAATTACAAGGGTGAATTAACCTGTACTTATCCCGAATATAATGACGGATGGAAAGTAACCGCAATGCCTGACGGTACACTCTATGACGCAGACGGCAACGAATATTACTGTCTGTATTGGGAGGGTATAGCTGATGCGGAAATGAATTTTGATAAAGGTTTTTGCATAAAAGGCAGTGACACAGCCGAATTTCTTCGTGATACATTAAAAGAAATTGGGCTTAGTGACCGTGAAGCTAACGAATTTATTATATATTGGTTGCCGATTATGCAGAATAATGAATACAACATTATTTCTTTTCAGACAGATGCTTATACCGATTTAGCGGAGCTTAGAATCACACCAAACCCAGACAGCCTTTTAAGAGTGTTTATGGCTTATTATCCCTGTGATGAATATATAGATATTGAAGAGCAGACTTTCCCTATATTTGAACGCAATGGCTTTGTAGCGGTTGAATGGGGCGGGGGACAGTGCCAAAGATAATTAAATAAAAATGCCAAAACAGGCAGACAAAAGTCACACGACTTTTGTCTGCCTGTTTGTTATGCTTTCAAATTTTAATTATACATTCCGTTTTGCGCCATATAATTGTAAATTTGCTCGCCATGCTCCTGTTCTTCTTTTTGAATGTGATTGAGAGTGTTTCTGATATTCGTATCACGAAATTCAAAGACACCAGTGTTGTAAGTCGATGATACATGCTTCTCGCTTGATAGAGTATCAGTACAGAGGTAACAGTCATTCTTTTTGTTAGTACTGTTATCTGATGTACCGTATGTCTGAGAAAAGGTTATTTGTTTTTGTTTACCGCCTCCCGACTGCATAATTGGAACCGTACCATCCATAATTTGATTAATGGTATTAAGATGCTGATTTTCTGTTTTTCCTATTTCTGAAAATAAATTTTTCAGCTGTTGGTCGCATGCTTTGGATGAATATTCATTATATTTATCCACGCACAGCTGTTCTTGCTCTTTTAAATCTTTTAAAAGAGATGTTTCTTTTTGGGTTAATTGCATATTTTATCACCTCGATGATAATATAACCGTATTTATATAAAATATACAAAATCAATAAGCAGTAAAATTAATTTTTACCGCTTAAAAATAAGAGCCATACTTGCAAACAATAAGATTGCAGTATGGCTCTTTGTAATTATGATAACTTGCCCATTAATTTTTTGTAGTCATTATAAAATGAAATGCTTAAAGGGTGTCCGCAGTATGCGATAGTTGATGGTTGATTCATAAGTCCCATGTATTGATAGCACAGTATTTCGTCAACATATGGTGAGATTGACTCAAGCTGTATTTTCATTCGTTCAATGTTAGAAGGTATAAGAGCGCTTTTATATACATCTCCCTCAAATTCGAAAATCTCCATATCAGCCCATAATTTTGAGCATCCGGCTCTGTCGTGAGCATTTCTAAGTGCTTCATAATAACGCATAGTGTTTTCGGGATTGCTTTTTCTTACACCGACCTCGTCCTGATAAGCAACAATATCGACATCTAGCCCTCGCAGTTGCTCTACATATACGTCATCAGAGACAAGCTTATTTGTTCCGAAAGGAGCAATAAGTGTTTTAAGATTTGAATTCAATATTTTTCCGTATTCGCTGTATTCATTTACATATTTCATGAATTTGGGCAAAAAATATTTTTTGATACAGGTTTCATCGGGAAAATACCAACCGTAAAAACTTTTATGGTTACCGTATTTTTGATAAAGTAATTTCATTGCTCTAAAAGCTTTTTCTTTGACAAGTGGACTTGTCATATTGGTTATTGGTTGTGACCATACCCCATAAAAACCTGTGCTGATAAAAACGTCAATTCCGCATTTGTCAGATTCATCAAGCAAAATTTCAATAGGGTTTTTACATACAAAATCCTTTGCAAATGGGAAAATATCATTTGTAAAATAGCTTTCAGCAGAATCTTCATATACAAGGGAGGAACACATCATTACAATGTATTTCATGTCAAGAGATTTTATTTCTTTGATTTTTTCACGCCACTGTGCTTCACTGAAATTTCTACATATTGGGTTCCAATATTTACCCTCAGCAATATTATGATGTGAAAATTCAAACCATGTTCCGTTGATCTTTTTCATAATCTTGCTCCTAATTATTTTTAAAATTGCTGTTGCAAAAAAATTACAACAGCAAAATAAATATATTTGTTAAAACGTACGATAATAATCAGTTAAGATAGCCTAATTTGTAAAGAAGTTCAGCATTGAGAACCGCACCACCTGCTGCACCTCTTAAAGTATTGTGGGATAAACCTACAAACTTATAATCAAAAAGTGTATCCTCACGCAAACGGCCTGCTGAAATGCCCATTCCGCCGTAAATATCACGGTCGAGAGCGGCTTGGGGTCTGTTTTCATCCTCAAAATATGTGATGAATTTTTCTGGCGCATGGGGAAGTTTCAGCTTTTGCGGAAGTCCCGCGTATTCATCCCAAAGTTTTAAGATTTCCTCTTTTGAGGGCTTATTTTGGAATTTTACAAAAACTGCGGCTGTATGTGCATCTGTAACCGGTACACGAATACATTGTGTGGAAATTATCGGAGCGGTAGCTTTAACAATTGCATTGCCCTCAATATGTCCCCAGATACGCAGAGGCTCTTGCTCGCTTTTTTCTTCTTCTCCGCCAATAAAAGGAATGATATTGTCTATCATCTCAGGCCACTCACGAAAGGTCTTTCCTGAGCCTGAAATTGCCTGATAAGTTGTTACTATAATTTCTGTCGGTTTGAATTTCAATAGGGGAGTAATCATTGGAACATAGCTTTGAATTGAGCAGTTTGGTTTTACTGCAATAAAACCTCTTTTTGTTCCAAGACGTTTTCTTTGCGCTGCAATTATTTCAAAGTGATTATCGTTTATCTCAGGAATAACCATTGGAACATCAGGTGTCCATCGGTGGGCGCTGTTGTTTGAAACAACAGGAATTTCTGCTCTTGCATATTTTTCCTCAAGTTCCTGAATATCATGCTTTGGCATATTTACCGCACAAAAAACAAAGTCGACAAGTTCCGACATCTGCTTTAAATCTTCCGCATCAATTACGGTCATTTTTTTATAAATTTCCGGCATGGGAATGTTCAGCTTCCAACGTGAGCCGACAGCTTCTTCATAAGTGTAACCAGCAGAACGGGCAGATGCAGCAAGAGCTGTTACCTCAAAATATGGATGATTCTCAAGCAATGTGAGAAAACGCTGACCAACCATACCTGTTGCGCCTATAATACCGACTTTCATTTTATTCATAATCTATATAATACCTTTCCTTTTACTTAAATCATATTAAATTGTATTCTAACATAAACAAAATAAAAATGCAATAATTTTTTATAATTTCGGATATTTATACTAAAAATTCAAAGATATTCTTTGTAAATTGTATTCTTTGCAATATCTCTGTCTTTTGCCACCGCTTTTATTGCATCCATTTTTGTTAAACCGAGAGAGATATAATGGTCAACATGTTCAGTAATACTCATATTAATCCAAAATGCGTCATCTTCTGATTTATCATTACCAGCTAATACAAGCACATATTCGCCACGGGGGTCTGTTGTTTTATAATATTCTATTGCATCACCGAGGGAAAAGTGCATAACTTCCTCATTTATTTTTGTGAGTTCACGGCAAATGGCAATTTGTCTGTCTCTGCCAAAATACTCGCATATATCTGACAGAGTGGTTTTCAGTTTATGCGGTGCTTCGTGAAATACCATAGTTCGTTTTTCTGATATTAATGATTCCAAATGCTTTGTTCTCTCGTTGTGATTGGTGGATAAAAAGCCTTCAAAGGTAAAACGTCCTGTTGGAAGAGCGGATAGAGTCAAAGCAACAATACAAGCACAGGCTCCAGGTATTGATGAAACAGGTATATTTTTATCATTGCATAGCACTACAATATCAGCACCAGGATCGCTGATTGCCGGTGTTCCTGCATCTGTTATCAAAGCGCATGATTCGCCATTTATTAGTCTTTGTGTAATTTGTTCTCCACGCTCTCTGATATTGTGCTGAAAATAAGAAACGAGCGGTTTTTGTATTCCGAAATGTGTCAGTAATTTTACTGAGTTTCTAGTATCCTCAGCGGCGATAAAATCAACTTCAGAAAGGATTTTCAAAGCACGGGGAGAAAGATCTGACAGGTTTCCTATAGGTGTGGCAACGAGATATAAGGTGCCTTTGTTTACTTTGTTTTTTTCTTCATCGTATTGTAGAGGTGTATTATTATCGCAATTCATCAAAATATCCTTTCAGCATATAATAAAAAGTGTAGAATCATTTATAAAACGTTTCATTCACAATAATTCATAAGGAGATATACATATGGCAATTAAAATTTATATTGATCAAGGGCACAATCCTGTAAATCCCAATGCAGGCGCTGAGGGCAGCGGTTATAGAGAACAGGATTTGGTTTATCAAATAGGCATTGAGTTAGCGCAACTATTGCGTGATGACCCGAATTATGAAGTGGTTTTGTCCCGTCCCACGCCCGAAACGCAAAAGGGAACTACTATACTAACAAGTCTTGCAGCGAGGGTTAATGAGGCAAATAACTGGCCAGCGGATTACTTTTTAAGTTTGCACGCAAATGCTTCGGAAATATCCACGGCAAATGGGCTTGAAAGCTTTGTTTACTCGACGCAGTCACCAGCTTATGTATTAGCTCAGGATATAAATCAAGGCCTTAGTGACGCAACAGGGATTACTAACAAGGGGGTATATGCTCGTCCGTCTCTTTATGTACTCCGCAAGACAAGTATGCCCGCAGTCCTTGTGGAAATGGGTTTTATAACAAACCAATATGAAGCGGACCTCATGCACGATAATCCAGCATTATTTGCAAAGGGAATATACAACGGTTTAAATAAGTATTTTGGTTTATAATTCACGGTTATATATGAGTTTGACGTGTTTGCGGTGGGTAAACATAATAAAAATAACAGCCAACATATTTAACGCCATAAATGAAACCACAATACCACGTATGGGTAAAAGGTCGCCGAGCAAACCTGCTATAAGTTGACCTATTGTTGCACCAAGAGTGACTAACATTTGAAAAGCGCCGTTAAATCTTGCTCGGTGGTCATCGGGTACATATGATTGAGTTGCTGAAATTCTGATATTGAATGAGGTTACACATATAAAGCCATCAATAAACATCAAAATGAACATAAACTTCAAAGGCAGGAAAAGTACAAATGAGTTGATTACGGTGGTACAGAAATATACTATCATTGCTATTGTGAATCTTTTTGATGTGGGGAGTTTTTTGATGTAGTGAAAAAATCCGCCGATCATTCTTCCAAAAATTGAAAAGGCCATAACAAAAGTGTAGTTCTGTATTCCGAGATTAGCATTGGCTTTGAAATAGGGCATAAGCAGAGTGCTAACACCACTGCTTGCAAGCATTGTAACAAAGAAATAAGCTGTTATTACAAGCAAGCCCTTTTCCTGTCTAATGTAACGTATGCCTTCTTTGAGGTTTATCTTATATTCATCAATTGATGCTTTTTCTGTTTGTCTTGTTTTGATGTGGGTTTCATTGGCTTTTATCTGTGTTTCAAATATTGCAGCAATTAAAAAGGTAACTGCATTGAAAATAAAAAGCACGGGTAAACCAACTGTTTTATAAACAAAAGCAGCAACAGGTATCATAAGTGCGGAAAGTGGATATACAATGCTTGAAATGGAATATGCTTTTGATATATTGCCGTCACTAACAAGATTGGGGTAGAGACTGTCATAAGCCACTGAGTAAATACTATCTATTGAGCCTATTATTATAGCGATAAACAAGAACAAAGCATAGTTGAACAAATCAAATTGTAATAGAATAAAAGCTGTGCCAAACATTGCTGCTGAAATAAAGTCAAGAGTATATATAACCTTTTTTCTTGAAACACAATCAAGGTAAGGGCCAAATATAACTGGCATTACAAGTTTTGGAAGACTGTATGCAACCATAAACAGAGCATATAGAAAAACGGAATCCGTGTAGTCAAGCACCATTATTCCTATTGCAAATCCGCAAACTGAGTTACCGAGCATGCTAATAACAGAGCCAAGTGTGATTATAGTAAAATCGCGGGTCCAAAGTTTATTTTTATTCATAATATTAATTATTAATTAGATCAACTAATTCTTTTTCACTTATGATTTTTATTCCGAGTGCTTGGGCTTTTGTCAGCTTTGAGCCTGCCGCTTCACCTGCAACCACATAGGAAGTTTTTGCTGAAACAGAGCCTGCCGCTTTACCTCCGTTGTCCTGTATCAGTTTGGCAGCGGCATCCCGTGACAAGTTTGGCAGAGTGCCTGTTATAACAAAGGTCAGCCCCGAAAGTTTGTCTGATGAGGCTTTTACAATTGCTTTTGTCAGTAAACCTACCTTGGTTAGTTCATCACAGAGATTTCTGTTTTGAGGATGTGAAAAATAGTTTATAACACATTCGGAGCTTACGGCGCCAAAGTCATTTATTTCGCACAGCTCATCAAACGTAGCCGTATAGAGAGAATCAAGCGTTTTGAATCTCGCTGCAAGAGCAGTGGCTGCAACAACACCAATGTTTCTGATGCCCAGTGCATAAATCAGTCGCTCAAGCCCTGCGTTTTTCGATTTTTCTATTGACAGTATTAAATTGGTGGCTGATCTTTCGCCCATTCTGTCAAGCTGTGCTATTTGTTCTGCTTTTAATGAATATAAATCAGCGGCATCGGATATTAGTTTTTCTTTCAGTAATAGTTCAACTATTGAAGGGCCTAAGCCGTCAATATTCATGGCGTCCTTTGAGGCAAAATGTTCAATTGAACGTGATATCTGAGCGGGGCAGGCGCTGTTTGTACAGCGTGTTGCCGATTCATCGTCACGGAAAACTTGTTCTCCGCATGATGGACACACCACTGGCATATTGAATTCTTTTTCTTCTCCTGTGCGTGTGCTTTTATCAACACAAACAATTTCGGGAATTATATCTCCTGCCTTTTGAACGGTTACATAATCGCCGATTTTTATGTCTCTCTCTCGTATATAATCAATATTGTGTAGTGTTGCACGGGACACTGTTGTGCCAGCCAGACGAACAGGGGATAGGACAGCCGTGGGTGTAAGTACGCCCGTGCGACCAACAGCAACTGTTATATCGAGTAGTTTTGTCTTTTTTTGCTCAGGAGGAAATTTGTATGCAATAGCCCATTTTGGAGTGTTTGTCCCTTCACCGATAATTTTCCGTGCGGACAGGGAATCAACTTTTATAACAACTCCATCGATATCATAGGGCAGTTCATCACGCATTTTTCCAAGTGTTTCTATGTGATTTATTATTTCTTTGTAATTAGTTGCAAGAATTCTGTTCTGTATCACTTTAAAACCAAGTTCATGCAAGGCATTAAGTGTTTCATAATGCGAATCTATTTTTTTATCTCCGTTTAGGTCACCGCTCTGCATATTGAAAACAAAAATGTCAAGCCCGCGTTCGGACGCTATTTTTGAATCAAGCTGACGCAGAGACCCTGCGGCGGCATTTCTAGGGTTTGCAAGCAAAGCTTTGCCTTCAAGTTCTCTCTGCGCATTTATTATGTCAAATTTGCGGCGTGGCATATGCACCTCGCCTCTGACTGTGACAGTTGCGGGCTTGTCTAATGAGAGTGGAATTGAATAAATGGTTTTGAGGTTTTGCGTTACATCTTCACCAACTATTCCGTCTCCACGTGTTGCGCCTTGAATAAACTGTCCGTCTATATAAGTTAATGCAACAGATAGGCCGTCGATTTTTGGCTCTACTGAGTATACTGTGTTCTTTGCAATTTGCTCTGTTTTTTCACAGAAATCTTTAATTTCCATATAATCAAATACGTCAGAGAGAGAATTCATTTGTACTGTATGGGTGATTTTTGCAAATTTTTCAAGGGGCTTTCCGCCTACTCTTCGCGTTGGTGAATCCTTTGTTATAAACTGTGGATTTTCACTTTCAAGGCGTAATAATTCCGCATATAAGCGATCGTATTCATAATCGGATATTTCGGAAAGATCTTGCACATAATATAAATAAGCGTAACGGGAGAGCTTTTTCTGAAGCTCCTTTATTTTTTGTTCGATTTGATCCATAAAAATTCCCCCTATAAAAAGAGTCAGCTAAAAAGCTCACGATAACATTAAGTATAGCATAATATGTGGTATATTTCAAGTAATTATTTGTAATATTTTTTCGCGTATTCATCATTTTACGTGTAGATTTATATATAATAAAAAACAGCAAAACTTGTGCAATACGACAAATTTTTTATTATGGTATAAATAAGCTAACATATACTTTACAAAAAGCAAAAAGTGTGATAAAATTAAATTGCACAAGAAGTGCAAATATCTATAGGAGGTTCCATTATGAAAATTACAATTAACGGAAGACAAATGAGTGTAAAAGACAGCATGAAAGCTTTGGTTGAAAAGAAGCTTGCTAAATTCGACAAATATTTTGTCGATGAAGGAGATGCAACGGTTACTTTTTCAAAAAAGCGCAACAAGGAAAATCTTGAACTTACAATTGTTGCGGCAAACACCATTTTCCGCTGTGAGATTGAAGATGATACTTTCCAAAACGCATTTGACACCGCTATTGATACAATTGAAAGACAGATAAGAAGGAATAAAACAAGACTTGAAAAGCGTTTAAAAAAGGGTGCGTTTGCTGATTATCCTGAGTTTGACGAAGTAAGCGATGCTGATGAATCCGAGTTTAGGATTAGGACAAAAACTTTCTATTTTAAGCCTATGTCGGTTGAAGAAGCAATTCTTCAAATGAATCTTCTTGAACATCAATTTTTTGTGTTTGAAGATGATAAATCAGGCGACACTTGCGTGGTTTATACACGTAAAGACGGCGCATATGGACTTATTGTTCCCGAAAAATAAAAATGTATGGTAATATTGTCGGATAAGCACAGAAATTCCGTAATAACACCTTGACAATAAAAGGGCTGCCGCAAATTTGTTTGCGGCAGCTTCTCTTTTTGCAAGTAATATTATTTATTGAATTCTTCAATCGTAGGAGTAATAATATGGGGACATTTGTCCGTAATTTCATATGCAAATTCCTGTGGATTTGCCCAATATACAGCGTTTGTTATTATACGGCGTACATAGGGGTTAAAGAATGATAGGCAAGTTTCGTGACCAGGTTGGAAATAGAACACTTTTCCTGCACCTCTAATAAAGCAGGCACCGCTGCGGAAAATGTTTCCGTCCTCGTACCATCCTCCGAAAACAAAGGCATCGGGTTGAGGAATATAAAATGGTTCGCTGTAAAGTTCTTCCGATTCAAGTATAAAGTGGTCTGGGATACCTTTCGCTATTGGATGAGATGGCATCATATTCCAAATTATTTCTTTTTGCACACGTCCCCATTGCAGATTTCCGTTAGTTCCGACAATAGCTTTAAAAGGCTTAGAATGATGTGCGGAATGAAGTGCTATGAAGCCCATTTTACCGAGAAACACACGATTTTTTATTTTTTCAACAAGAATATCGCTAACTTCTTTATGAAACATATGTCCCCACCAAATAAGGACATCGGTGTTTTCAAGAACCTCATCAGGCAATCCTTGATTTTCATCGTCAAGAGCTGCAAGAGTGATTTCCATATTGCCTGTTTCGTTTAAGAATTCACCTATTACGGCATGAAGACCATTGGGATATAAAGCTTTTACTTTTTCTTTGGTTTTTTCGTGGCGGAATTCGTTCCAGATTGTTACTTTAATCTTTTTTTCCATTATTGTTTCCATCCTTAAAATTGCTTTACTATTTTGCTTTGAACTTGTATCTGATTAATTAAATTATATAACTAAATTAAATTTAAGTCAAGACAAATATTGCTTTCAATAGGACAAAATCAGCATATTACTCCGCTGTTGCGTAATAGAGTGTAGTTACCCGATTTTAATATTTGCAGTAATTGCGTGTTTGAAGTGATGGGCTCGTCGGTTTCTATTCCGCCTCCGATAATGTGGCATTCCTCGTGATAATCTGTTCCCGAGGTTTTGATAAGTGAAAATTTATCTGCCCACAAATTGGCTATATCGTTGCGTGAATCATGCCCTGTATGCCCGTTATAAACTTCAATGCCATCGAGATATTCAGGGTTTGTAATACGAATAGTATTTCTAAACGGATGTGCCTGAATAAATAATAATCCGCTTTTGTGGCATTTGTCGATGAAAGAAGTTAAGGTTTCATCCATCATTTTAGGATTAGCTTTTAAAAATTCCTCAGTTACACCATATACGAGATAATCATTTTCATCACGGTTAGAACGAAGTTCCATTCCAAGTAAAATATTAATTTGACCATTGGCGATATTTACAATTTTGTTGTATCCGTCCATAAAATAATCAACTTTTTGTTCCCATGTATAATTGCTGTGATCAAATCTATTGTTTTTGTAAGTGAAACGACTCATGTGATTGGTAAGCACTAGTGAGGTGTATCCTTTTTCGAGGTAATTCTGAACAATTTCTTTTGCACTTATACTTGCGCAGTTACTGACATCTGCTGAATGAACGTGCAAATCGGTTTTGAATTTCATTAATTTTTTTGTTTCTTGCCTCTGTTAGCAAGCCTTTCGTGATTCGTTGAAAAACAGATTTGAGTATCTGTAATTTTATTTTATTTATTTTTTATCGTCGTCTTTTTCTGCCTTTGTTTCTGCTTCTGATTTTTCTGTTGTTCCCTCATAAACATTAGCTCCGTCAGCGGTTTCTTTTTGCGCTTTCTCAGCTTCATTTTGCGCTTTTGAGGTTTCTTTTGCTTCTTTAATCTCAGCTTCAAGTGCAGCTATTTCGGTTTTTATTTCAAGAATTTTTGCTGTCTTTTCATTTATTTTACTCTTATTGTCCTCGTTATCCTGGGTAAAAGAATAGTAAAGTCTGCCGAGGTTTTCATATTCTTCACAGATTGTGATTTCAAGCCCCTTTAGTTTAAATTTCAAAGCTGTAATATCTGCAAAATCTTTTGTTTTACTTGCAGCCTTTTTTGTTGCTTTTGAAAAATGAGTTTTAATTTCTTCCCATTTCATTATAAAAAATTCCACCTTTCATAAGTATTCTCTGTATTATTATACGCTTTTTTTCGAATAATGTAAATAGTTAACGAGAAATATTTTATGTTTGGGGGATATTATGAAATTCAGTAAGGAATCATATAAAAAATTTGTTATGGCACACGCGCCTAAATCACCGCTCTTAAAAGACACAGCAAAAGCGTTTTTGGTTGGAGGACTTATTTGTACTTTTGCAGAATTTTTGAATTACATGTATAAGGATGTAATGGGAATGATAAAAGATGATGCTTCGCTTTTGAGTTCAGTTACACTAATTTTTATAAGTATTCTCTTAACCGGTATAGGCGTGTTTGACAACATTGCAAAGTTTGCTGGCGCTGGAACACTTGTACCGATAACAGGTTTTGCAAATGCCGTTGCCTCGCCTGCGATTGACAGCAAATCGGAGGGACTTGTACTCGGAATTGGCGCGAAGATATTTACGGTCGCTGGACCTGTATTGCTATACGGAACTTTTGCCGGTGCTTTATACGGAGTAATTTACTATATTGTAGGATTGATTTTTTAAAAAATGTATATTTTGTACTCCCCATAATCTATATGGTTGTGGGGAAGTTTGATGTCATGGCATATTACACAAAAAACATCGATGAATATATTCATCGACTATCGATTTGCATATTTACATTTTGAAAAAAAGAGATTATAATATTCATGAGTTGATTAAGTAATAATCAAGCAAATTATTATAAAGCGAATATTTAAGAAGAAGGAATATATTTATGCAATTTAAAATAAAGAAGGAAGATATTAAAAAGCTATCTGTGATAATATTTGGCACTTTTATTATGTCTATAGGCATTTCATATCTTTATGCGCCTGCTAACATTGTGGCGGGTGGTGTTGTTGGTATTGCTACAATTTTGACCAACAAGCTAAATGTCCCCATGGGAATTACTATTATTGTTTTAAACTCTTTGCTCTTTGTGCTTTGCGGTTTGGTCCTTGGAAAGGATATGCTGAAAAAGTCAATTTTAGGTGTTGCTTTTCTGGCATTATTTGTTCAGATAGGTGAGTTTACTAATCCTTATGTTGAGCCATATCTCGTTGATATTACATCAAACCTTTTGTTGGTAACAATTTTTGGCGGTCTTATGGACGGTGTTGGGCTTGGTATGATTTTTGCCGCAGGTGCAAGCACAGGAGGAAGTGATATCCTTGCAAGATTGATACAGCACAGGTTTAAGTTTCTTAAAATAGGAAAATTATTGCTCTTGATTGATGCGTGTATTATTTTACTCTCATATATGGTTTTTAAGAATATTTTGCTTGTTATGTACGGCATTTTGCTTTTGCTTATTGCAACCTTTACTATTGATTTTTTGATTAAACAGCTTAATGTTTCAAAGCTTGCATTTGTTGTTAGCGCGCAGGGCGAAAAGGTTAGTTTAAAACTTATGTCTGACTTTCCTAGAGGAGTGACAATTCTTGAAGCTGAGGGAGCATATACACATAGACCTAAAAAAATGCTTATTTGTGCTTTGAAAAATAGGCAGATGAAGGATTTTCAACGAGCGGTGCTTGAGGCAGATAAGGAAGCATTTATAATTTTTTCGGAATCTCAGCAGATTATCGGAAATGGGTTCAGATACTATCAATAAAACAATTACAGTAAAAATCGGTTCTGTAATATCAACCTGTTTATCAGTAGTTATTCCTCAGGTGATTTATTACAGAACCGATTTAATATGTTTATTCGTTTATAATCTGTTTTTCATTTACTTTGACTTTTTGATATTCGTTGCAGAGAAGTGAGCAGGTGCCTATGGTTTTGTAGGTTCCCTTTATGAATTGCTCTTCTCGTGCATAACCCTCAAATGTCATACCAAGCTTTTTCATAACCGAAAGAGAGGCGGAGTTTCCCATAATGAATTTAGCCTCTATTCTATGGAGACTGAAGTTTTCAAATCCAAAAGAAATGACAGCCGATGCTGCTTCCACTGTGAGTCCCTGACCCCAGTATTCGGGATTTATAACATATCCAATTTCAGCTTTATTGGATTGAAAATCAAAACGTGTAAAGCCACAGGTCCCAATCATTTTTTCATTTTCTTTATAAACAAGAGCCCAATCGTAAAAATCGCCCATTGTATATTTGGTCGATATAAATTTTAGATAATCTTTTGTGTAATTTTCATTTTGATGACTGAACCATGTCAGATACCGTGTTACGGAATCAAGTTTTGCATATTCATACATATCTGCACTGTCGCTTACTTGCATTTTGCGAAGAATAAGCCTTTCAGTTTCAAGTGTGGGAATATGCGAAAACAATTTATAAATTAGTTCTTTTTTCATAGAAACCTCTTTTGAATCATATCTTTGGTTATTATAATACAAATTATAAATATTTGCAATAAAAAATATAAAAAAGATATTTATTTTTTCGCGAATTTATGGTAGAATAAGTTGTAGTGTTTTATTTTGAGCAAAAACGCTTTCAAAATTTATTTCAATCGTATAAGTGGCATAGGGATGAATATGAATAAAAGCACAGAAGCAGACGTTTATGTACTGCTAGGATACAATAAAGACACAAAGAAAGCAATTAGCAGTATATATGAAAAAAGCCAAAGAATAACGTATGTCATAGATTTTATTCCTCATGTGGTTCTTTCAAGAGTACACCATTTTATATACTGTGGCATCAATAAAACGGATTTTGATGATATTATAGAAAAATCGTTGCTTGAAATCATAAAGCGTTTTAGTGACGAAGACCATATTATTTTTGTGCCTTGCAACAAGTTCTTTTATGATTTTGTAAGTCGTAACAGAGAGGCACTTGAGTGCTTTTGTGTTATAGATACGCACTATTTTTTGAGTGAAAGGGTTTAATTAGATGAAGCTTTGTGACCTTATTTGTGATATTGAATATTTCACAAAAAATAAAGGTATTGATAATATAGAGATAGACAGACTTTGTTACGATTCAAGAAAAGCGCAGACGAATTCACTTTTTGTTTGTCTTAAAGGGGTTCGTAGTGACGGACATGCTTATGTGAATAATGCTTATGAGCTTGGGTGCCGTTGTTTTATTGCACAAGATAAAGTATCGTTGCCACAAGATGCAGTTGTGCTTTATACCGATGATACTCGAATTGCTCTTGCTAAAGTTTCGGCGGCATTTTTTAATTATCCATCTGGCAGACTTATGCTTATCGGAGTTACGGGGACAAAGGGTAAAACTTCAACTTCGCTTATGATAGCAGATGTAATGAATAAAAATGGAATAAGAACAGGCTATATAGGTTCAAACGGTGTTATCTTTGATGATTTTTTCTGTGAAACCGTCAATACAACGCCTGAAAGCTATGAACTCAATTATTATTTTGACAAAATGCTAAGTGCAGGAATAAAAGTTGCTGTTGTTGAGGTGTCCTCTCAAGCGCTTTATCTAAATCGTGTTTGCTCGCTGACTTTTGATTATTGTATTTTCACAAATCTGTCGGAGGATCATATCGGTGGCTGTGAGCACCCCACATTTGAACATTACAAAGCGTGTAAAATGTCATTGCTTACAAATTACGGAGCACATACAATTATTTATAATGCCGATGATGATACGGCGGCTGAGATACAAGAAATTACAAAAGGTAAAAGGCAATTTACATTTGGTATCTCTAATGAGTCGGCTGATTACAAAGCACGCAATATAAGACTTGCAAGACGTGATTATTGTCTCGGTGTGGATTTTGAATGTGTTCATGGGGATACAGTACAGGAAGTTTCACTTTGTACCCCAGGAAAGTTTAGTGTCAGCAATGCACTTGCTGCAATAACTTTGTGCAGTTGTCTAGGCATTGATATCAAACAAAGCAGTATGGCGCTTAAAAATGCAAAAATAAAAGGGCGGTTTGAGGTGATAAGATCTCTCCCCGGTATCCCTGTGGTAATAGATTATGCGCACAATAAAGTAAGTATGAGAGAGGCACTTAATGCCTTGCGTGAATATAAGCCTAATAGAATTATATGTGTATTTGGTTCAGTAGGGAACAGAACTTTTATAAGAAGGCAGGAACTCGGTGAAGTTGTATCCGAGCTTGCAGATTTAGCTGTTATTACTTCGGATAATCCTGGAACTGAACCACCGGAGGAAATCATCGATGATATAGCGGTAACTTTTCTTACAGGCAAATGTCCGTTTGTTAAGATAACAGATCGCACAGATGCTATTGACTATGCTTTAAACGAGGCAAAAACGGGGGACATTGTTTTATTGGCGGGCAAAGGGCATGAAACCTATCAACTTATAGGATATAGAAAAGTTCCGTTTAGTGAGCTTGACATAGTTGAAAAGGTTGCGGAGGAAATTCTTGATAAGCAGTCGGAATTGATACTTGATATTTAAAAATAAAAAACCGTAGAACAAATTCTGCGGTTTTTAAATTGCATTTGTTTTATTACATTTTTATTGTTATAAGAAGTGTGAGCAGAAAAGCTACTGATGAAACGCAGCCGCCCCATATCATTTGTGAGATGGTATGACGTTTGAGATATAAACAAGCCCATCCAACTATTGGTATCAATAAAGCAGAGAAAAGCATCAACGGTCCAACAAAGTATGAAAGGAATAATACAGGTCCTACAACACCGCAAATATGACCGCTGGCTTTTATTTTAATCACTTTGTTGATTAAAATAAGTACAATTCCCGATAAAAAATATGAGAGAAAAAGAATTAGCAGTCCCTTTGGTACATGTGTGGTTATTGAATATATAAGTCCTGAAACATACCCCAAAAAAGTCATTAACAGTGCAAGATTTCGCTGCCCCTCACGCCCTTTGCCGCGGAAACCTGGCATTATGGGTTGGAGAGGATAAGCCAAAAAGGGTAATACAGTGATAAATATCAAAATTGCAATATAATTCATTAAACCGCCAAATACATCAGGTGAAACGATGTAAATTATGCTCAATGCAACGAGTGCCATTATGGGTGGAACTGTTAAAATTCTTATTGCTTTTGCTAATGTTTTCATAGGCCCTCCAACAATTTATTGAATTAACCGTATAATGTAGTTTATTATACTACATCTAATAAATTTATGTGTTGACAATTTGTAAACAATAGGTATATGACTTATTTAATAACATAGAGCAAAATTATTAAATATGCAATTTTATATTCTGTTTTACTAAGACGTATTATAGAATTGTTTATGTTAACAATATATTTATTCGCTGATTTTTTCGTATAAATATCATTGTTTTAATGAAATTTACTTATTTCAAGCATTTTGATATAATTGTTAATTATACCTAACATATAAAAATACAATAATGAAATTGCGATAATTCTATTGTATTATGTAACAAAATGTATTATAATTAATATGAAATTTATTTTAGGAGGAACAATATGCTTAGTGCAATTGTAGGTATTAACTGGGGAGACGAGGGAAAGGGAAGAATGGTTGACCTGCTTTCGTCAGATTATGACATTGTTGCCCGCTATCAGGGAGGAAATAACGCAGGACATACTGTTGTCAACGAAAAAGGGAAATTCATACTGAATTTGCTGCCTTCCGGAATTTTACGTGAAAGCACGGTAAATGTTATGGGTAACGGAATGGTTATCGACATTGAACATTTGTGCGGAGAAATAGACAGACTTGTTGAAAGAGGAATAAATATCACTCCAAAGAATCTTAAAATAAGCGATAAAGCCATTATTTGTATGCCATATCATAAGATGCTTGACATACTTGAAGAAGATAGACTTGGAGATGCTAAATTTGGCTCAACAAGACGTGGTATAGCTCCTGTTTATTCGGATAAATATATGAAAAAAGGTATCCGCATGGGGGATTTGTTTGACTATGATACATTAGCAAAGAAACTTCCATCACTTATCGAATGGAAAAACCTCATGGTGCATAACGGTTATGGAGCTGAGGAGATAAAAGTCAGCGATATGTTTGCATGGCTTGAAAAATTTGGTAAGAGACTTGTTCCTTTTATTTGTGATATAAGTGAGTATCTTACCGACGCTGTTGCACAAAAGAAGAGAATAATGTTTGAAGCACAGCTTGGCGCTTTGCGTGACATTGATTTTGGAATATATCCATACACATCTTCATCGTCAACTATTGCTGCATATGCTCCTATCGGAGCAGGAATTCCTGGAGTAAAGCTTGACGAAACAATAGGTATTATTAAAGCATATTCAAGCTGTGTTGGCGAAGGCCCTTTTACTGCTGAAATGTTTGGCAAAGAGGGAAATGATTTGCGTGAAGCAGGTGGTGAATATGGAGCAGCAACAGGCAGACCACGTAGAGTGGGAGGCTTTGATGTTTTAGCATCTAAATACGGCGTTGAGGTTCAGGGCGCAACGTGCCTTGCCCTTACAAAGCTTGATATTCTTTCAAGCCTTGATAAAATACCTGTTTGCACCTCATATATAGTTGACGGCAAGAAGATTGACCGTTTCCCAATTGGTGAAAAGCTTGCTAAGGCAGAGCCTTTCTATGTATATTTTGAGGGTATTAAAGAAGATATTTCAAACTGCAAAACGGCTGATCAGTTGCCTAAGACAGCAATTGATTATATCAAATTCATTGAAAAAGCAGTTGGATGCCCTATCAAATATGTTTCGGTGGGCGCAGAGAGAAATCAATATATTCAAATGTT
>Ga0172378_10002316_pt1 | contig 17796 bp, 12 predicted proteins | sample GrowelOW332metaG_FD_119755 | JGI IMG/M metagenome (GOLD analysis project Ga0172378, IMG submission 119755) | Groundwater microbial communities from an aquifer near a municipal landfill in Southern Ontario, Canada - Pumphouse #3_1 metaG | ecosystem: Environmental > Aquatic > Deep subsurface >... | reverse complement strand
TTAGATAAAGCCGGTTTACATTATGATATGTTAAACGCTAAAAACCATGAACGTGAAGCCGATATTGTTGCTACTGCTGGTGAAATTGGTCACATTACACTTGCAACCAATATGGCTGGTCGTGGTACTGATATTAAATTAAATGATGAAACTAAAAAACTTGGTGGACTCTGTGTTTTTGGTCTTGAACGTCATGAATCTCGTCGTATTGATAACCAACTTCGTGGTCGTAGTGGTCGTCAAGGAGATCCAGGTTTTTCAAGATTCTATGTTTCACTTGATGATGAATTAATGATTCGTTTTGCTAATGATAATTTACGAAACATCTTTGCTCAAAACGGCGATGATCCAATTGAGTCACGTGCTTTAACTAACGCGATTACTAGTGCTCAAAAACGTATTGAAGGACAAAACTTCGATGTTCGTAAGAGTTTACTTGATTACGATAATGTTTTAAGTAAACAAAGACAAATTATGTATTCAAAACGTGATAAGATTCTTTACGCTGATGACATTAACGATTTATTACTCGAAACTTTTAGTGATTGCGGAAAAGCTTTAACTAAACGAGCAATGACTGAAGAAAATAAAACCAAAGGAATTATTAATGGAAAAATGTTAGAGGACTTAATTGTTCCAAGATTTTTACCTACCGATTCCTTTAATGGTCGATTATATGATGAAGCTGATCAAAATGATGCGGGTGAAGATTTAGGTGAAGTTTTACTCGATGCTTATTTAAATCGTAAAAAATCCTGGGAAAAGGATATTTCAGAAAAAGTTGAACGTGAGTTAACTTTACGTATTATTGATCGTAATTGGACACAACAAATTGATAACATGTCAAGATTTAGAGAAAGTGTTTCTTTAAGAAGTTACGCTCAAATCAATCCTTTACAAGATTATGTTAATGAAGGTTGGGCTATGTTTAGAGAAATGCTTGAAACTATTTCTCTTGAAGTTGTTTTGAACTTACTTAATATTCAAATTCAACCAAAAGAAGAAACTCCTGCCTTTACTCCAAATGCTACTCCAACAGTTAATGCGACAGTTACAAAACCAACTATTGAAAATGATGCTAAAGTTGTTAATTCAGAACATACTGAAACCGCTGCAGCTACTATTGCTCCTGAAGCACAAAAGACTGAAGCAGTCGTAACTTCTACTACAAAAGAAGAAGCTACTAAACCAGCAATTGGTCCAGTTAAAGCAACATTAAATATTAGTGATATTGATAAGGATAAAATAGCAGCGGAAGATCTTGATGCTAAAAATATCCACACAAATTAATTATGGATCTCTACGTACTTAAGGAAGGATTAAATGAAGCTTTAGAAGATGTTACCAAGCTCGGTAATTCTCTTTGATGTAGAAAAAATTGATGCCGAAATAAAAGTTATTGAAGATGCTAGTCTTGTTGATAGTTTTTGGGATAACCAAAGAGAATCAGCTAAGCAAATTGGCATTAAAAATGACTTACTTTATAAAAAAGATTTATATTTTGAAGTTAAGAAAGCAGCTAATGACTTAGAGCAGTTAGTTCTTTCTTTAGATGTTAACGATTTAGAAATGATTGAGTTAGCTTCTAATGAATTTTTAAATTTAGGAACTAAAATTACCGAACTAAAGAAATTAATTTTATTTAGTGGTGAATATGATTCACTAGATTGTCTTCTTGACATTCATCCAGGAGCCGGTGGCACGGAAGCTTGCGATTGGGCAAGTATGCTTTTACGAATGTATACTAGGTTTTGTGAAAGAAACGAGTATGCCTTTAAGGTAGTTGATTTTGAACCGGGTGAAGAAGCAGGAGTTAAATCAGTTACTTTATTAATAAGTGGAAAAAATGTCTATGGTTTACTTAAAGGTGAGAAAGGCGTTCATCGTTTAGTGAGAATTTCACCATTCGATTCTAATGCCCGAAGACATACGAGTTTTGCTAGTGTAAACGTTGTTCCTCAATTTGATAATTCGGTTAACCTTGACATAAAAGATTCCGACCTTAAAATTGATACATACCGTGCTAGTGGAGCTGGTGGTCAAAATGTCAATAAAGTTGAAACGGCCGTAAGAATTACCCATATTCCAACTGGGATTATTGTTTCTTGCCAAGTTGATCGAACACAACTTAAAAATCGTGAAATGGCAATGAATATGTTAAAGTCGAGACTTTATGATCTTGAAATGGAACGAAAGCAAAGCAAACTCAATTCTATTATTGGCCAAAAAAAGACAATTGAATGGGGAAGTCAGATTCGTAGTTATGTTTTTTGTCCTTACACTTTAGTAAAAGATAATCGAACTAATTATGAGGTGACCCAAATTGATAAGGTTATGGATGGCGATATAGAAGGTTTATTATATAGTTATCTAGAAATGGAGGCAAAGAACCATGAATAATTTCTTGAAAGATATGTTCAATAAGAAAAATCTAAAAAACACTCTAACAACAGTATTCTTTACGTTGTTAGGGTCTTTTATTTTGGCTGTTGGTGATGGAATCTTTTTAATCCCGTTCCATATTGTTAATGGTGGAATTGCTGGTGCTTCTATTTTGCTTGGTAAACTCGGAATCATGTCAGTTGATGTTTGGTCCTATATTTTAATGTGGGGATTATTCCTTCTTGGAGTGGTCTTTTTAGGATTTAGATTTACTCTAACAACTTTAATATCAACAATTTTCTTTCCAATCTTTTTGTCAATTATTCTTCGTACTGATATTGCAACAGGGATTATTAAATTAATGATCACTGAAGATATGAGTGTTGGAATGGTTAATAATTCTTTAACTATAACCGGACTTGAATTATTGGATGTTGGAAGATTATTAGTTATTGGTTTTGTTGGAGGAATTTTAATTGGTATTGGATGTGGAATTACCTTTAGTGTTGGTGGATCAACTGGTGGTACCGATATTATTTGTTTCATTCTAAATAAATTCTTTAACTTTTCAACTTCTCTTACTAGTTTTGTAATTGATGGAATGATCGTTACTTGTGGATTAGGTCTTGCAATCTTTATTGGGACCGGAAATCGTTATGAATTTATGGCTGGACTCGTTGGTATTGTTAGTGCTTTAGGATGTTCATTAATGATTTCAATGTTCTATAGTGGTCGTAATGAATTATATATTGCTGATGTTATCAGTAGTAAATATGATGAGATTAGTAAATTTGTTGTTGAAAACCTTGATCGAACTACGACTGTCTTTAATGTAAAAGGTGGCTATCATAACGATGAACACCAAATGTTACGCGTTTGTTTTCATCGTCGAGAATATATGAGAATTAAAGATGAGATTGCGCGATTAGATCCAAAAGCCTTTGTTATGTTTTATAGCTGTCGTTCAATTGAAGGTTCTGGTTTTACTAAATTAGAACAAAGTAATGACAATGCAATTAAACAAATTCACCATCAAATAAAGAAAAAGAAAACAACTAAAAAAGTCGTTAAAGAGGATAAAGAAATAAGTGATGAGAGAAAATAATATACCTTTTAAACTTGTCAGTAATTTTAAACCTACTGGGGATCAACCAGCAGCAATTAAAGAATTAGTCCAAGGATTAAATGAAAATGCAAGAGTGCAAGTTTTACTTGGTGCTACCGGTACTGGTAAAACTTTTACCATGGCAAATATTATTGAAAAGAGTCAGAAACCTACTATTATTTTAGAACCTAATAAGACTCTTGCTGGACAAATCTACGCCGAAATGAAAGATTTATTTCCTGACAATCGTGTGGAATATTTTGTATCAAACTTTGACTTTTATCAACCAGAAGCTTACATTCCTTCAAGTGATACTTTTATTGATAAAAGCGCTTTAATGAATGAAGAAATTGAAATGATGCGTACTAGCGCAATCAATTCGATTATGCAACGAAGAGATACTATCATTGTTGCTTCGGTTGCTTCAATCTATGGCTTAACTGATCCAGAAGAATATGAAAAATTAGTTTTTGATGTAAGAGTTGATGATAAGATTGATCGACGAGCTTTTTTGGCCCGTTTAATCGAATCACAATATAAAAAGAATCAGATAGATTTTTCTCCAGGTACTTTTAGAGTTAATGGTGATATCATTGATGTTTTTCCTATTGTCAGTAAAGAAAATTATATAAGAATTTCAACTTTTGATGATGTTGTTGAATCAATTACTAAAGTTGATTTTTTAACTGGAGAAATTATTGAAAGTTATAAGACTTTTCCAGTTTATCCCGCTTATGATCACGCTTCAACTTTCGAACGTATTAAAAGCGTTTGCGAAGGAATCCTAAAAGATCTTCAAGAACGAGTAAATTACTTTAAAAAAGAAGGAAAACTTCTTGAAGCAGAAAGAATTGAAATGCGAACTCGCCAAGATGTTGAAAATCTTCAAGAGTTTGGAATGTGTCCTGGAATTGAAAATTATGCACGATATATCGATAAACGTAAACCAGGTGAAAAACCTTATTGTTTACTTGATTATTTTCCTCGTGATTATTTAATGATTGTGGATGAATCTCACGTGGCTTTGCCTCAAATTCGAGGCATGTATAATGGCGATCGTTCTAGAAAACAAACACTTGTCGAATATGGTTTCCGTTTACCAAGTGCTTTAGATAATCGACCTTTAAATTTTGTAGAATTTGAAAACGAAATTAGTAATGTTATCTGTACTAGTGCAACACCTGGAGATTATGAATTAAATCTTGCGGAAGGTCGAGTTGCTGAACAAATTATTCGTCCTACCGGATTACTTGATCCACGAATTGAAGTTCGTCCTTCAATTGGACAAATTAACGACCTAATCAACGAAATTAATAAACGTGTTGAGCGAAATGAACGTGTCATGATTGTTACAATTACTATCAAGATGGCTGAAGACCTTACTAAATTCTTAAAAGAAAAAGGAATTAAAACAGTCTACATGCATAGTGAATGTTTAACGCTTGAACGTAGTGAAATTATCTACCAATTAAGAAAAGGTAAATATGATGTTTTAGTTGGTATTAACCTTCTTCGTGAAGGTTTAGATATTCCTGAAGTCAGTATGATTGGTATTTTAGATGCTGATAAAGAAGGTTTCTTACGTAGTGATCGTTCTTTAATTCAAGTTGTTGGTCGGGCAGCAAGAAACAAAGATGGTTTAGCTATTATGTATGCCGACAAAATTACTGATTCAATGAAGAAATGTATTGAAGAAACGGATCGAAGACGTGCAATTCAAGAACAATATAATATAGATAATGGAATTATTCCTCAAACAATTATTAAAGAAGTTAAACCTCCAATTACTAATTTAAGTAATAAGATGATTGAATCATTTGAAAAGAAGGGTAAATTAACTAAATCTGAATTACAACGTAAGATTAAAGAAGTGGAATCCGAAATGAAAAAAGCAGCGAAAGATTTTGATTTTGAACGCGCAATTGAATTACGAGATATTCTTTTCGAATTAAAAGCAGAGAAGTAGAGTTTTATTTGTTTTAGTGAATTATTAGTAAAATTATCTAAGAATTAATAAAAACTAGACAAACAACATTTTTAATAATAGAATTATTAAGCGAGTGAAGGAGAGACTTAAATGAAATGGTATGATTTTGTATTTTGGGGCGTTAGTATTGTTATTATTATTTTAAGCTTGCTCCAAGGTGGAAAAAGTGAAGGTGCTTCTGGTGCTATTACTGGTGGTGGCTTCAATGTTTTCGTTAAAACAAAAGAAAGAGGTAGTGAACTTATTATCTCTTGGTTAACATTAGGATTTGGCGTTGTCTTCTTATTCTTCGCCTTACTAAGTAGCGTCTTAACTGCTACTCCAGTTGCTGGTTAAAATATAACATCTCGAAAGAGATGTTTTTTTATGCTTTGATAATTTAAATATTGTATTAATTCATATTTATTTGTCGCAAAATTTTATTAATTTGTTAGAATACAAGGTATGGAAAACATAAAAGAATATATAGCTAAAAAGAAGGAATTTTTATCATCTTATTTTAAAGAACAAAAAAGACCTCGAGTTTTAACTATTGTACAAGTCAATGAAGATCCGGCCAGTAACGCTTATGTTAAAGGGAAACTCAAAGATTGTGCTGAAATTGGGATTGATGCAAGAATGCTCAAACTTCCTCTAGAGACGAGCGAAGATGAACTATTAGCAGTTGTTGATAAATTAAATAAAGATAAATCCGTGGATGGATTCTTTGTACAGATGCCATTACCTAGAGGTATTTGTGAAGAAACCATTAAAAGAGCAATCTTGCCCTCTAAGGATGTCGATGGATTTAACCCTTTGTCGAGTTATACTCCAGCAACTCCTCGAGGCATTGTTGAATTCTTAAAAGATAATGGATATAGCTTTAAGAGCAAGAATGCAGTGGTCTTAGGACGTAGTAATATTGTTGGAAAACCAATGCAAAAATGTTTACTTGATCTTGATATGAATGTGGTTAATCTTCATTCAAAAACTACGGGTGAAGATCGAAAATTCTATATTGAACACGCGGACTTAATTGTTGTCGCAATTGGAAAAAAATACTATTTATCCAATGAGTATAAATATAAAGAAGATGCTGTAGTGATTGATGTAGGGATTAATCGGGAAGATGGAAAACTATATGGCGATTGTGAACCTAACTTAAAAGTAAGTTATCAATCCCCAGTTCCTGGAGGAGTTGGTTTACTTACTCGTCTTGCATTATTATTAAACTTTATGGAGGTATGTCAAAACAATGGAATTTAATATTAAAAATACGGTTGTTTATGGATTAGATTATGCGATTAAAGCTAGTGGAAATCCAATGCGTACAGAATTTGATCGTAGTCCAATGACGGATAAAGATTATTTACGTGCTGAAAAACTTGGAGCAACCCCTCAAGGTGCCGCCCATGATAATTTCTTAAAAGGAATTATCGTTCAAATGGATTTAACTTCTCCACTTTATTGGTGGAAAGAAGCGCAACGTTATCACTGGTTAGATTTTATTTCTAGCCAATCAACGATGCATTGTTTATTAAAGTTTAATATCGAAAACCAATGTGTTAGCGATACTAATAAAGAAGTTTTAAAGATTGTTGAAAGAATTAAAGAAGAATATAACGCTATTCCTGAGACTAACGATGTTGAACGAAAGAAGAAGTGGCGTGAACTTGTGGCTTCAACTCCATCTGGATTCTGTTTAGGAGCAACCATGACAACAAACTATCAGCAATTAAAGACAATTTATAATCAACGAAAAAATCATAAGTTAACTGAGTGGCACGATTTTTGCGATTGGTGTGAAACTCTACCAAGATTTTTAGAGATTACTGGTTGTCATAAAGAATAAGAAAGAGATAATAAAATGAAAAAAAGTGTTTTAAAAAGTTATGCTCATTTAATTGCAGCATGTGGTGTGAACATTCAAAAAGGTCAAGATGTTGTTATTCGTGCAAGTCTTGATCAACCAGAATTTATTCGTATTCTTGTTGAAGAATGCTATAAGTGTGGTGCCCATGATGTTTTAATTATGTGGGAAGATCCAACTATTACTATAAGTCATTTTAAACATGGTAAATTAAAGGATTTAAGTAGTATGGTTTCATGGGAAAAAGAACGATGGGAACATTGGTTAAAAACTGAACCATGCCGTATCTATATTGAATCTGATGATCCAGGAGCAATGCTTAAAATGCCAATGGAAAAATATGATAAAGCTTTAAAAGCTAAACTTCCATTAATCCGACATTATCGTGATCAAATGGATGGAATCTATCAATGGTGTATCGCAGCAGTTCCAAGTGTCGGTTGGGCTAAAAAAGTTTTCCCAGAATTAACTAAAGCAAATGCAGTTAAAGCTTTATGGGAAGCAATCTTAAAAGTTAGTCGAGCCTATGAAGGTGATCCAATCGCAAATTGGGATCAGCATGATAAAGCCTTACAAGAGAAATGTGGAATTTTAAATTCATTACATTTAAAATCTCTTGAATATAAATCAAGTAACGGAACCGACTTTAAAGTTGGTTTAATTTCTGGAGTTAATTGGTTAGCAGGTGGCGAATATGGCAAACTTAGCCGAATTCGTTTCCAACCAAATATTCCTTCCGAAGAAACCTTTACTTCTCCAATGAAAGGTGAAGCCGAGGGAGTTGTATATGCTTCTAAACCATTAAGTTATCGTGGACAAATTATTGATAAATTCTGGTTTAAATTTAAAGAAGGTAAAGTCGTGGATTATGGTGCGGAAGTTGGTAAAGATTTATTAACTCAAATGTTAAACGTTGATGAATTTGCTTCTTATCTTGGTGAATGTGCCTTAATTCCTTATGATTCACCAATTAACGATACTGGTATTCTCTTCTATTCAACTTTATTTGATGAGAATGCCGCTTGTCACTTAGCCTTAGGAACTGGTTTCCCAAGTTTAATGGAAGGTTATGAAGAAATGACTCTTGAAGAAGTAACTAAAAGAGGAATTAATCATAGCGCCAGTCACGTTGACTTCATGATTGGAACCAGAGATTTATCTGTTATAGGAACAAGTATTGATGGGACTAAACACGTTATCTTTAAGGATGGTAACTGGGCTATATAAAAAATAGGAGACATTTAGTCTCCTTTTTTTGTGCATTTTATCTAAATAATTAACAGATATCTTCAAATGGTTCAGGATCTTCAATATCGATTATATCTTTAATCGGAACAAAGAAATCTTTGAAATAGATTTTATGTTTATTTAAATCAATTTGTTCAATTTTTCCAACAAAAGTATAAAGATATCCATCCAGATAGATTCTAAACTTTAATTCATTATAAGAGTGTTCTTTTAAGATGCGATCAATTTTCCGACCTTGTTCAACAGAGACTTGAGGTTTAGGAATTTTATTCTTTTCATAAATCATTTGTTCAAGATAAACATTTTGTTCGACTAAAGCGGCAAATGGTAACCACTTTTTCATTCCGCGATCACTCATTTGCGATGTCCTCCAATTTGATTATGACGTTCTTTAATCGTACTAGATGAAGATAAAGCACTAGTTCGAGAAATACTATTCTTTCCATACTTTTCCATTACTTTATCAAGAGTCTTATACATTTCTTCTTCATCATCAAGAGATTCGTATTCATTAAAGAGTGATAGTTGTTGAACCCCTTTATCCGTAAGGTTGGTATAAGAAATACTAACTCTACGAATAGGTTTATTCTCACAATAAGTATTAAATAAATACATTAAAGATTTATAAAGTTCACTATTAACTGAGGTTGGAGTAAGTAATTGACATTGATGAAAGAAACCGCCATCTACAGTAGAAGAATAACCAATTCCTAAATGAACCGCGTTACAATTCATATTAATCTTTCTTAAACGAATAGTTAATTCATCACACATCTCTTTAATAATTAATGGAGTTTCACTCTTAGAGAAATCACGCATTAAGACTTGACCAATTGATAAACCTTTATTTAAAGGAATATATTTTTCACGAATATTTGCTTCATCTCGACCATTAGCGTGTTCATATAATTCTTCACCTAAGATACCAAATTCATCAATTAATAATTCTTTATCAAAAGTGGCTAAGTCACCTACTGAATAGATTCCTAAAGCATTAAGTTTTTTAGTATATCCATCACTAACTCCCCACATCTTATTTATTGGACGCAAAGGCCATAATTTAGTTTTGACATCGTCATAACTCCACTCGGCTATAAAGTCTTTACTAGTTTTTGCATCGACATCATCAGCAACTTTAGCTAAAAACATATTAGGCCCAATCCCACAAGTTGCAATTAATCCAGTCTTATCTTGAATGGTGGATAAGATCTTTAAAGCTAATTCATGAGGAGTACATTTATATAATTTAAGATACGGACCAACATTTAAAAAAGATTCATCAATTGAATAGATATGTAAATCATCTTGACCAACAAAATCTAAAAAGATCGAGACAATCTCAGCACTCTTTTTAACATATTTTTCCATTTGAGGAATGGCAAAAATCATTCCGTCAATATTAGGAAGATCTTTTCTTCGACAACGGGAAGGAACTCCCATCATCTTTAAAGCATGAGAAACACTTAAAACAATCGTAGATTCTTTTCTGGTGGTGTCGGTTACAACAAGTTTAGTTGTTAAAGGATTTAAACCTCGTTCAACACACTCAACTGAGGCGTAAAAAGCCTTCATATCAATTACAAAGATGACATCGTTTTTCATATATCTATATTTTAATATATTCTAGTGAAATAATAACTAAATTGTTTATAATTTAAAGTATGAAAAATAAAATATTGAAATCTAGTTGTCTTTTATTAGTTTTACTTGCAACCACCTCTTTTAGTAGTCCTAGAAGTGAAATTGCTGATACTAAATTTAAAGATTTAACTACTACTGAAATTAAAGACTATTATAAAGAACTTAAAGCGAATGATAAAGGTGAGACTTTATTATCTTCTCTACAAACTGTTTTAGGAAATCAACAAATTGCTTTAAAAGCTAATACTTCCTCTTCTTGGGAATATTATCTTTTAGTGGATCGGGATTACGAAAAAGATCCTTTAACTAGTGAAGAGTTAAATACCGCTATTTGGAAAAAAGATAACGTTATTTGTAAACCATTATATGATGATAGTTTTACTTATATTAAAAGTAATAGTCCTGGATACATGATTAATCGGGAACACGTCGTTCCTAAGTCTTATGGTTTTGGTAATGATAATGGAACCACCTATTTACCTCTTGCCGGAACAGACATGCATAACCTCCATATGGGCGAAATTAGAAATAATCAACAAGGACATAATAATTATCCTTATGGCAATGTTGTTAGTATTAGCGATAGCAAACCAATTGTTAGTGCTATTAGTAAAAAAGTAACTGGATACTTAGGTAAAAATAAAGATAACATTCCAGTTTATGAACCTTTAGCTAAAGATAAAGGGGATATTGCTCGTAGTGTCTTTTATATGGCGGCAAGATATCACACTTATGACGAAACTAAACCAAATAGTCCAAGTATCAAATTAAGTGATACTCCTACTGATATTTATACTAACAAAACAACCATTACTGCAATTGAAACAAAAGATATTCCTGCTGAATATGGTATTTTAAGTGATTTATTAACTTGGAACAAACTTGATCCAGTTGATGATCACGAAATTCATCGTAATAATCTAGTTTATAATTTAGTCCAAAATAATCGTAATCCTTTTATTGATTATCCTTCTTGGGCTGAGATTTGTTTTGGTGAAACTAGTAATGGAATTGATTTAAGTGTTGCTCCAACTCAAGTTGGCGATAGTGGAACCACTCCGCCTCCAAGTACTGGCGAAGACGATACTGCCAATAAAGGTTGGTTTGAAACCTTCTTTACACCTAAAAATATTAGTTACCTTTGTATCTTTTTATTAGTAGTCGTAGCTGTTATTATCTCTTTTGTTAGTAAAGCTAAACATAAAAAAGATCCTAACTACAAAAAGAAAAACTATACCAGTAAGATGTTAAGCAATGAAATTGGTGAAACGGTTAAAGAACGACTAAAACTAAATGATGATAGTGATGATGATAATAATAAAGTAGTGACTAAATCTACAGCAAAGAAAACTTCATCAACTAAAAAATCTACTATTAGTAAGAAACCTACGACTAAAAAGACTTCAACAACAAAAAAATCAACAACTAAAAAGGGGGATAAATAATCATGGAAGGACTCTATTTAACACTTAGTATCGTTGCAGTTGTTTTCTTAATTATAATTATTGTTTTAATGTTAGTTTTATATTTTAAAAAGAGTAACAAAGAAGAACCAACAAATAATAATGAAGGTATTGTCAAGAGTTTAGACGCTCTAAACGCTTCAATTGAAGATAAAATTAAATCAGCTGTCAGTGATAAACTTAGTTCATTATATCGCTCTCAACAAGAAGATAATGAAAAAGAATTGAAGCGTATTGGTGATCTTGAAAAAAGTATTACTGAAACACTTAATAAAAGTTTTAAAGATATTAATGACCGAGTTGATAATAACTTAAAAGAAGGATTCAAAAGTAACGCTGAAACCATTAAAAATGTTAATGAATCTTTAGGCCGTCTTGATGAAGCGAGAAAGAATCTTGATGCCTTACAAACTGAAGTCACTTCTTTAAATAATGTTTTAAGTAATAACTCTAGCTTAGGTAAGTTTGGAGAATTATCTTTAGAGAATTTACTTCATGAAGTCTTTGGAGAGACTAGTTCTTCCTATGCTTTTCAATATAAATTAACTAATAAATTTGAAGATACTTCTAAACGACCAGATGCAGTAGTCTTTATGCCTGAACCAATTAATACCTTATGTATTGATAGTAAATTTAACTTCTTAACTTATCAAAAGTTATTTGAAAATGAAAAAGATTCGGATAATATTTCTCTTAAACGTCAGTTTAGAGATGGTTTAAAAGCGGAAATCATGAAGATTAGTAATGATTACATTATTAAAGGTAAAACTGCTGAATACGCTATTCTTTATATTCCTAGTGATGGAATCTATACTTATATTGCAAGTGATGATGAACTCTATTCATCAATCTTTAAATTAGCTAGAAATAAGAAAGTTGTTTTATCAAGTCCATCGACTCTTCAACCAATTCTTGCTAATTTAAACGTTCTTAAATTCAATATCTCTACTAGACAGAATATTGATCAAATCTTAAAAGAACTTAATTCCTTACAAGGAGAATATAAGAAGTTTAGTGAAAGTTGGGAAACACTTAATAAAGAAGTTGAAAGTTTATGTAAAAAGACTGGTAACTTCGATGCTAATGTTTCTAAAATTAGTAATCGTCTTGTTAAGATTAATAAAATTGCTCCTGTTAAAGAAGAAGAAAAATCTGAAGAGAAGACCGAAGAATAACTTATTTTAAAATATCTTTCTTATATCAAAAAACCGTTTTTAGTAAATGTAAAAACGGTTTAATGAAACTATGAAAGTATCTAAGTACCACGACGAGTATACAATAATAACTATACGAAACACAAAGACTAACTACAAAAGAAACTGAAGCCGTCATTTTTTTGCAATCTTTATAGTGAAGGCCTATATCTTCTAACACTTTAGAAATTGCTATGATTCAATATTGTTGATTTGAAGTTCATTACTTCTTGTTCCCCGAAGCAAGATTCACAATTATTGATAATGCCAGCTTATATCATCTCATCATTTTCAACTATGTACATTTAGTTGAGCTTTCGTCATATACTTACTGTTATTATGTCTCCACTGATTTTCATTCATGATTTCATTCGTTCTTTTACTTTCTGACTGTCGTAACCTTCACTCATTACTGTCATGTTTGTCTGTCACTCTTTCATTAGTTGGTATTCGTCAATACACACTTTCATTACTTGGTTTCATTCATTAAAAGTCTTGATTAGTTCACACTATTCTAACTTTTTTGAATTGAAGAGGAGCAATAAGTATAGTGTCAATATAACACTATTAAAAATCTTTGACAAGACCTAAAATGAATATTTTTAAATTTTTATTAATTCTCTTTAATTTTTAGTTCAATTCTTAAAGAAATATTAATAAATTTGTAGTAAAATAATTTTATTGGGGCAATAGCTCAGTTGGGAGAGCGCATCGTTCGCAACGATGAGGTCGCCGGTTCGATCCCGGTTTGCTCCACCAAATCTCTTAATCTTTTAATAGATTTGGTGGAAATAATGTATCTATATTTATAGTAAGAGGAGAAATCCTCTTTTTATTTATTAAAATATATACACTTTTTTTAGTTAGGCTTATATTGATAACATAGGGAGAAGTTATATGTTTAGAAAAATAAGAAGAATTAAGCAAGAGCTTAAAGAGACTGATGTAATAGATATTTTAAATAAAGAAAGAACTGGAATCTTATCCGTTATTGGAGATGAAGGATATCCATATGGAGTTCCTGTTAATTATGTTTATAGTGATAACAAGATTTATTTTCATAGTGCTAAAGATGGACATAAAATAGACGCAATCAAAAATAATCCTAAAGTTTGTTTTACCATTATTTCAAAAGATATCTTAGTTAGTGAAGAATTAACCACTTATTTTGAAAGTGTTGTTATTTTTGGACATGCGCGAATTATTGAAAACAAAGATGAAATGATTAGTTCAATGCATAAGTTTGCAGAGAAATATAATAAAAATATGTCTTTCATTGATAGCGAAATTGAAAAAACTTTTAATCAATTATTATGCATTGAAATATCGATTGATCATATCAGTGGAAAAGAAGCGATTGAATTAACAAGAAAAAGAGAAAAATAAGCCTTAATTTGTGACACGCACACTTTTGTGGAAGAAATCTATAATGTTAAGTATTATAATGTACTTAATATTTAGATTGTTTTTTTGACACAAAAAAAGCGCCTAAGCGCAGTTATTGGCCCTCAACAGAGCCTTTGGTTTGAATTAATCTTTATTTGAACTCGTTATGTAGATTAACAATCTAACTATACAATAAAATTTTTGGGGAGTCAATAATATGGCAAAAAAGTATCTTGTTGGAATCGATCTTGGAACCGATTCATGTGGTTGGTGTTTAACGGACGAAACTGGCAAAATCGTTAGAAAGAACGGAAAATGTTTGTGGGGAGCAAGATTATTTGAAGAATCAGAATCTTGTGCTGAACGTCGAAGTTTCCGTAGTGATCGCAGAAGATTACAAAGAAGAAACGAAAGAATAAAATTACTTCAAAACTTATTAGAAGATGAAATAACTAAGGTTGATAATAAATTCTATATTAAACTTAATGAATCTCAATTATTAGATGAAGATCGTTCATATAGATATGACTATAATTTTCTTGAAGATAAAGAATATAACAAAAAGTATCCTACAATTTCTCATTTAAGGTATCACCTTCTTGTAAGTAATCAAAAAGAAGATATTAGATTAATTTATTTAGCAGTGGCTAATATCTTAAAAAATCGTGGGCATTTTCTTTTCGAAGGTGCAAATTTTAGTTCATCTGGAACGAATGAAATTATTGAGTGTTTTGAAACTATTAATAATTGTCTTGAAGAAATTGGTTCTGAAAAAATGGTTGAGATATCCGATAATATTCTTAATAAATTATTAGAAGCGAATAAAAATGTTTTTGGAATTTCTAAAAAGAAATATTCTTTTGATGAATTGATTAACCCAAATAAAGATAAATTTGTTAAAGATGTTTTAGTAAGTTTATTAGCTGGAGGAACTGTTAGCATTTCAAAGATTGTCGATACTAAAGAAAATGAATATGATGAATTTAAAGATATTGATTGCAATAAAGAAGACTTTGATTTAATCATTCAATCACTAGGAAATAATTTCCCATCAGAAGAAAATAAGATTAAGTGTCTAATTGAAATTAAAAAAGTTTATGATTTCTTACTTCTTAATAAAATTCTTAAGAATAGCACCTATATTTCTGAAGCAATGATTAAAGATTACGAAAAACATAAAGAAGAGTTAATTCTTCTTAAAAAATATATAAAATTAAATCACAAAGAAGTTTATAACGAAGTTTTCCGTTTATGTGATAAAGACATTAATAACTACTGTGCATATGTTGGTTCAACAAATTCAAACAATGTTGTTATAAGATTCAAACATTGTAGTGCTGAAAATTTCTACAAATATCTTAAAAAAGTATTGGGATTAGATAAGTATAGATCAGCTGAAGAGATTGAAAATCAATATCTAAAGAATATTTATTTAGAGATGCAAGCAGGTACATATTTATCAAGGCAAAATAATAGTAATAACCGTGTTATTCCTTACCAAATTAATTTAAAAGAACTAGAAGTTATTCTTGATAAACAAAGTAAATTTTATCCTTCTTTATTAGTTAAGGATCAAGATGGATTAAGTATTATTGATAAAATAAAGAGTATTATGGTCTTTAAAATTCCATATTATGTTGGTCCATTATCAACTCATTCAAGTTTTGGTTGGATTTCAAGATCGAACGAAAAGATTTATCCATGGAATTTCAATAAAGTGGTTAATATCCCAGAAACAGCTGAAAAGTTTATTACTAGAATGCAAAATAAATGTAGTTATTTAGATGATAAATTCTGTTTACCAAAAGATTCAATTATCTACAATAAATATATTATTTTAAATGAGATAAATAAATTTTCAGTTAATGGTCAACCTATTACTTTTGATGACAAACAAGATTTGATTAAGAAAGTTTATTATAAAAAACCAATTGTTAAAAAGAAAGATTTAGAGAAGTTTTTTAAAGCTAGATATGGAGAAAATGTTGTGGTTTCTACGTCTAGTGGAAAAGAACTTAATGATATTAGTGGAACACTTAAACCATTTATCCAATTAGCCAATATTTTTGGTGAAAAATACGTTGATGAAAATATTGATCTAATGGAAAACCTTATTCGAGAGAACGCCATCTTTGAAGAAAAGAAAATTTATAAAGAGAGATTAATTAACACTTATCATATTACTGATCAAAAGAAAATTAATAGTTTATTGGCTTTAAGATTTACAGGTTTCGGAAGATTATCAAAAGAGTTTTTACTTGATTTAAGAGGTGTTGATGCTAATGGTGAAATTATCGATAATGGTTCGATTATGGATATTTTAATGTCTACAAATAAAAACTTAATGGAGATTATTAATGATCAAAGTTATGGATTTAAAGATTCGATTGAATTGCACAATAAAAATGAAATTGATATCTATAAAAAGAAGGGTGAAGATGGTGTAACTGAATACATTGAAAAATTGTTTGTTTCTCCAGGAATTAAGAGACCATTAATCCAAGCCTATAAAATAATTAATGAGCTTGAACGAATTGTTAATCATCCAATTGATGAATACTATATTGAATGCACTCGTTCAAATAAATCTAAAAAGGAAAAGAAGAAATCGAGAAAAGATAAATTACTCGAAATGTATGATGCCGCCATTACTTTATGTGCCGATTCCGAGAAAAAAGAATTAGAAGAACTTAAAAAGAATATTATTGAAAAAGAAGATAGTTTGTTTAGAAGCGATGTTGTGTATCTCTACTTTACGCAATTAGGAAAAGATGTTTATACTGGAAAAACAATTGATTTTGATAGTGCTATAAAAGGCAATGGGTATGATATCGATCATATCTTCCCTCAATCTGTTATTAAAGATGATAGTTTAACCAACAGAGTATTAGTTTCTTCAGTTGCAAACTCTTTGAAAACTGATATTTTCCCAATTCCTTATCAAAAATTAGCTAAGGATTATAATCCTAAACCATTCTTAAGTTTATTACGAAGTCTTCGTTTAATACCTGAAGAAAAGTTTAATAGATTAACTAGAAATTATCCTTTAGAAGATAGTGAAATTTTCAATTTTGTTAATCGTCAAATTGTTTATACTTCTCAAAGCGTTAAAGCTCTTAAAGATCTTGTTCTTAGTTTTAAAAAGAATGCAAACGGCGAAGAACCTTTAGTTATCTTATCCAAAGCAGAAGTTGTAAGCGATTTTAGAAAGAATTTTGATTTACTCAAGGCGCGAGATGCTAACGATGCTCACCATGCTCATGATGCATTCTTAAATATTATGGTTGGTAGAACCGTTGATTGTTACTTTAAACACGTTGCTTGTTTTGGTCGAACCACTAAAAATGGTAAAACATTAACTACTAACGTAGATAAGATATTCTATAACTATAATTCGGAAGGTGTTTCAAAAGATAATATCTTTGATAATGGTGAAAATTTAGTATGGAACTATCAAGATGATGCAACATTAAAGTACATCATTAAAGAAATTAAACATAATTATAATATATTATTTACTACAAGAACTTATGTTAAACCTG
>Ga0172378_10002315_pt1 | contig 17799 bp, 20 predicted proteins | sample GrowelOW332metaG_FD_119755 | JGI IMG/M metagenome (GOLD analysis project Ga0172378, IMG submission 119755) | Groundwater microbial communities from an aquifer near a municipal landfill in Southern Ontario, Canada - Pumphouse #3_1 metaG | ecosystem: Environmental > Aquatic > Deep subsurface >... | reverse complement strand
TTTTATGAATCAGCGCAATTTTGTTGTATGATTTTTACATAATTGCCGTGGCATTTGGATTGTTGGCAATATAATAGCAAAATCCCGCCGTTTTTTGCCAATGTGTTACAAACGTGTCGTTAAGGCGATACTGTTCTCAATCACACAGAGTTATATGAGTACCGACACGGCAAAATGCTGATGCACTTTCGATTCGTCTTTGAATCCCTGACGGCGCTAAGCTGTCCCGGCGAATATATACGCTATTACCGCCGCCGACAAGGATTGACCACACGACAGTTAGCCGATAAGCTCCACATCGTCCCTGCAACCGTATGTGGGTATGAGCAAGGCAGATTTCCTCTGCCGTATGATATTGCCGTTGCAATATCTGAAATATTACAGATTCCTTCAAATGTGCTTTTTGACGAGTATTGTTCCTTCATCGTCTTTCCGTATACCGAACGGCTACAAAAAATCAGAGCAAACTACCACCTCAGCCAAGCCGAATTTGCGAATAAGGCGAATATTGCTCCGAGCATTTATTCCAAATGGGAATCGGGCTATCGCCGCCCATCACGCAAGATGTATTTGGCACTAAAAGCCGCTTATCCTGAAATATGAAAATGAGAGTGTTCATTCGGTGAAGAATGGGCACTCTCGTTTTTATATCCGCACATTCGATCTCCAAAGATATTTCCGATACAATGATTACAGAAAAGTCGAAGGAGGACACGGGCGTGAAGCAAAAGTCAAGAAAATCAAGATTACAGAACGGAGGATTTGAATATGGAAAAGTACAAATTTGATGAAAATAACGGATTATGGTACGAATTGCAGGGCGATTATTACCTGCCGTGTCTGAAGCTACCTGATGAAGAACAGGTACATATCGGTATATGGGGAAAGCGGCATTTACGGTATCTGAAAGAAAACAGACGGGTACTGCTCTCTAACTTACAGATCAGTGGCAAGCTGAACAGCTATCTTGCCGACATTGACCGACAGGCGGAGGAAATGTTTTTTCAGTTGGTAAAACAAATGGCAGAGCGCGAGGGTGTTGCCGAGCAGTTAAAAGCCGTCGATCCGATAGAGTGGGTTCGGCGGATAAACAATATCCGAAACATGGCGGCTGAAATAGTCAATTCGGAAATAATATTCATATAATATACCGGCCTCTGTAGTCACAGTTACAGAGGTCGGTTCAATCTTTTTACTTATCCTTTGTAATAATCGTTATCAGCATTTTCTTTTGCTCGGCTGTCGGCATTTTCAGTTTCCCGCTTTCAGTCAAATTCTTGAGGACATATAGGATAAACCACGGATCGGAAAAGAAGGTGTGCTGCAGGCCGAAAAGCCGTGCCTTGTGTAAATGCGGCGGCGTCCTGGAAAGGAGTGCATTGGTAAATGTATCCCGGAGCCGACAAAGCTCATCCCAATGCCGTTTTTTGATCTGACTTCCCACAGCAAGCAAGTTCGCCTTGATCACCTCATTTTCAAGGATCACACAATACGGGATAACCTTGGTATTGCCGTTCTCATTCAGCACATCAATGTAGCCCCGTTCGGCAAGTCTTGCATATTCGGCGGCGGACAGCTCCGCATCATCAAGCCAGCGTTTGAGTAGCATGAGATCTTGTGTGGAAGCGGCAGGATAGTCATCGGATATCCGTTTTTCCGACCATTCGCTGTCGCATTGCCACAGGGTCAGGTCTGCGTAGCCGTTCCAACAGCAGCCGCAAAATTGCCCCATACTGTCATCGTATTTGGGTTTCGGCGCACGGGGATTCAGCACATCGGCAGAGCAAATATTATGCCCTCCGTCCGGCCGCAAGGTTGCCGCCTCGTCAAAAGAAACCGTTTCTTTGTATAAATGCCGGCCGCTGCACGCTGTGATATACGGAATGAGCGACCACAGCAAAAAGTTTTCGTCCTGCGGTGGATCGGTCGTCATGGTGGCTTTTCCGTACTTGCCGCCGAGGATGCGGTCATCCTTCAGCAAGCCGCTTTCGGTCAAGCCGTCAAACAGTTCATCGGCAAAGAGTGCGGTCGCCTGACTGTACATAGCATCGTGAAGGCGGATAATCTCCTCATCGGCCCCATCAATGATGATGTTGGAAATGTATTTATCCCCCTTTTTAAGCAGAAATCCGTAATCGTAAAGGAATTCCGTCTCGCTCTCCACATAAACCGGAGACACACCGAGTGCGTATGCGATCTCGTTTATGGACTGATAGCTTTTTCTCACGGTATAGGCAATATTCTGCGATAAAGCGCTGCGAAAGAAATTGGCGTTGCTGCCTTTTGTTCCTGTTGAACCGTTGTAGCAAATCCTCGTGAGCCGGATGGGATTAAATTTAAGATCTCCGTAATTTCGTGTCATAACCAAAAAGTGTATTCAAATAATGCGATTATAGCACCGGGGAGGCGCTGACCTTTGTGAATCAATTGTGATCGTAATGAAGCCAACGCCACTTCCACTAATTTTCCGAAGAAAATAAAAAAATAAACATAGGGTGACGAACCGGTCAAAAAATCTGTTATCCATCTCATATCATATATTTTCTCCAATTTTTGATTGTTTAAGGGTTAAGGGGTAAGCGATTGATTTCGCAAAAATATTGATAGAACTCTTTTGCCGCTAATTTCTGTTCTGTATCAACTAACAAATCAATCATATCTAATAAAATTTTCTGCATTGTATTGCTTGCAAAATATTTGAACGGGACATTTCCCCAACGAGGAAGTGTTTCGCTATGTTCAAAATAATTCCAATAAAGCAACCGAACATTGGCTGGTAAATAGATTCTATACTTATCATGTCCGTTTATAACTCCGTTTCTACAATGTTTACCCCAAAAATTTTCTCCTGCCATAAATGCACCAAGAATACATCTATCCTTTTCTTCTTTGCTTTCAGGTAATCCTGTTAGCAAACATACTGAATTTGGATTTATTTTTTGAGGAATTCTCGGTTCACCTTTTGAATATCCGCTCAGATAACATCCTGTCGAAATAGTGCCGTGCTCAATGATACTCTGAACTTCATTGAACGCAATATTAAAAGCGGATTGAGAATTCGGATCGATTTTCATAGTTCGAAGCTGATAAAGCCGCTCCTGTTCTTCGGATTTCTTTTTCTGCACAGCTTCCTTCTCCCGGAGTATCTTATTGTATTTCGCATTGATTTCATTTTGCTTTTCCGTATCTCTCAGTGTTAGAAAATTGGAAAACGCTTGTGGATATAAAAATTTCTTTTTTCCCTGTGAAAATTGTATTGTAACAATGTTGCTGGTAACATCTGTGATGATGCCTTTTCCGAACGATATATGCTTAACCGGTTGCCCAAGTAACTGTGTTTGCATTTTTCTCCTCCTGATTTTCTCATAAAAAAAGAGCTTTTAATATCTGCACCTATAACAGTGAGATAATACAAGCTCTTTTTTAAATACTGCTATACCATCGTTATGCCAAATTCAAGAAGTTGCATTTATTGATCTTCTTGAGCTGCAGCCCTCACGGCAGAGTGCTTTTTATCGGCAATTCGCAGAACGACTTCTTCCTTTTCAACCTGCAAGTCAATTTTCTCACTCATCAGTTCCGGAATATCAGCGACAGTGATAACAGTGCCTACCGCCATTCCATCAACATCAATTGTGATGGTGTCAATCATATCCTCGGGGAAAGCCGCATAAGGGATTTCTAATAGCATACTTTCCAGCGACTCTGTAATTTTTTCTGTGTTTTTCAGAATAATATGGATGACACTGTTGACTTTTTGATCTGCCTTCAGAGCTTGGAAACTAATGTGAAGTATTTCATTGTTCAGTGTGTTTAATGTTTTTTCCTTAATCTGTACCGGAATAAGCTGTCCGTCAAGGTCAAGCTTTATTTTGCTTCCTTCTCGTTTGTGACGGATCAATCTGCGTGCAATTCCCTCATCAATCTGAAGGGATATAGAGTCCGACAGCGGACCTCCGAAAACACTTCCAGGAACAATACCAGAGCGTCTTAACTGTTTTGCTTTGACTGTAAAGTCCCTCTTGTTTACCGTAATAATATCATTCATTTGTTCTTCCTCCTGAAATGTATTTTTATTTATGCAAACCTACACATTCATGCATAGGACTGTTGCCTCTATGGGTTATAAAATAAAGAAGGACTTCTTCATACAGCACCATACAGTACAATACTAAAAGCCCTTCTCAAAAGACGGTTCTTTTTATCTATTTATATAGCATAACATAAATATAATAAAAAAGCAACTCCAAAAAAATTATAATAAAAATTTCATACTGCGTATCGAAGCGATTGCTGACCCGATTGCTAAATCGCCGAAGCAGATTTATATGGAGCAGGAAACCTTGCGTGAACTCTACGATGGATTGGACAAAATTGGAGAACGGGAGCAAACCTATTTGTTATACCGTTACGGTTTTGCGGATGATGTAGAACATACGCTGATAGGAACAGCAATCCACTTTAATTTGACCGAGAGCCGATCAAAAAAGATAGAAAAAGATGCAATGGATAACCTCTGGTTGGAACTGCCGTGGTGGTTTTAATAGGGATATAAACAAATTGTAAACTTTTGTGATTTCACGGTATTTTCATGGAATTTGCGTTTTTCCTCTCTTTATGCTATACTATATATAAGATCAATAAAAGAACCGTCTTTTGAGAAGGGCTTTTAGTATTGTACCGCATGGTGCTATATGGAAATTCCTTCTTTTATTATGGGGCGGTTTTATCCATTATAGATAGGAGTCATTACAATATGATCCAATTTGAACATGTTTCTAAGAGCTATGGTAAAACCAAAATCTTAGAGGACCTGAACTTCACCATTCCAGACGGACAGTTCGTGGTCCTCATCGGGCCCTCCGGTTGCGGCAAGACCACCACGATGAAGATGATCAACCGCCTGCTGGAGCCGGACACGGGCACCATCTCTATTGACGGCAAGAACATCCGTTCCGTGGACAAGGTCGATTTACGTCGTCATATCGGCTATGTCATCCAGCAGATCGGCCTGTTTCCCAACATGACCGTGGCTCAAAACATCTGTGTTGTTCCGAAATTGCTGAAATATGACAAAGGCAAGTGCGATGAGATCGTTCGGGACCTCCTGTCCATGGTGGGCATGGAGCAGTATGCGGACAAGTATCCTTCCGAACTATCCGGTGGACAGCAGCAGCGTATCGGCGTGCTGCGGGCATTGGCGGCTTCGCCCCCAATCATCTTGATGGACGAGCCGTTCAGCGCTCTGGACCCCATGACTCGTGAGACGCTTCAGGACGAGGTAAAGAACATCCAGCAAAATCTGAATAAGACCATTGTCTTTGTCAGCCATGACATGAGCGAGGCGCTGAAGCTGGCAGATATCATCATCTTTATGGCAGGCGGTAGGATCCTCCAGATGGCCTCTCCCGAGGAAATGCTGGAACACCCCGCCAATGACTTGGTTCGCGACTTCTTGGGCAAGCACGCCCCCGATAGCCCCGTTCCCTCCACGGTAGAAAGTTTCATGCGCACCAATATCCAGAGCGTCCAGCAGGATCGCGGCGTGAGAGCATGTGCGGAGCGTATGGCCCGGGCCAGTGTAGATACCCTGTTGGTAACGGACAAGGAGAAGCGATATCTGGGAACCGTATCCATCGGCGACATCCGCCACTGGGGTAAGGAACTCACCAGCATCGAGCCCCTCATTCGCCAGACAGCCCGGACCACCCGGGTGGGCGATGACGCCAAGGAGTCTTTCGATTACCTGTTGGATTCTGGTGCTCCCTATGTGGTAGTCTTGAAGGAGGACGACACCATCGCCGGCATCGTCACCAAGACCAGCGTGGCCCGATCCGTGGCGGAAAGCCTGTGGGGTGATGCGACATGAGCAATCTCTTTCACAATTATGGTGCCATGCTGCTGAAAGCCATCGGTATCCACACGGTCTATGTGCTGGTGGCTGTGGTCATTGGCTTTGCCATAGGACTGCTGATTGGGATTTTGCTTTCGCGAATTCCCCAGTGCTCCGGCGTCATCATTCCGATCCTCTCCGTTTTCCAGACGATTCCCGGTCTGGTGTTCATCGGCGTGCTGTTCATCTGGTGGGGTGATACATATGCTACAGTCATCGTGGCCCTCAGTGTGTACGCCATGTTTCCTGTACTGAAAAACACCTATACCGGCATTCTGGAGGTTGAAAGGAAATATATCGTGGCCGCCAAGGGCTGCGGAATGTCTCACCTCCAACGGCTGGTGAAAGTAGAACTGCCTCTGGCTATGCCTACCATCATCGCAGGGCTGCGGATGGCTGCCATTTACACGGTATCCTGGGCGGTTCTTGCTGCCATGATTGGCAAGGGAGGTCTGGGTGATTTCGTCTATCAAGGAGTTGCCTCCAATAACAACACTCTCATCCTGCTGGGCGCCATCCCGGCAGCCGCACTTGCTGTCGCTTTTGGCGCAGCCATCGATTTTCTTCAAAAGAAGGTTATGCCTCGCGGGATGAAAAAGGAGGCGGGCAAATGAGTTGGTCACTGATTTGGGAACACCTTTTCATCGTACTGGCCGCAAGTATCCTATCCATCGCTTTTGGACTGCCCCTGGGTATTTGGGCCTATGTGTCACCAAAGGCTCGGGCGCTGATCCTCCGCGTGGTGGACCTGCTCCAGACAATTCCCTCCCTGGCGCTGCTGGGTATTATCATGGTGGTGCTGGATCCCGGCAAGCTTACCGTTATTATCGGTATCACTCTGTACTCCCTTCTCCCTATCGTGCGTAACACCTGTCTGGGACTTCAGGAGGTGGACCCCGGCGTGAAAGAGGCCGCCCGCGGCATGGGCATGAGTAAGCCCTACCGCACGCTGATGGTGGAATTCCCTCTGGCCTTTCCCACTGTGTTTACAGGCATCCGCATCGCCGTGGTCAACGCGATCGGAACTGCCGTCTTTGCCGCTTTCGTGGGAGGCGGCGGTTTGGGCGGCGTCATCACACAGGGTATTCGTGTTTCTGATCTAAAACTGATCTTGATGGCTACCGGTGTCCTCATGATTATTGCCGTGGTGCTGGATCTGCTGATGAGCTGGTTTGAGGGGCAGGTGCGCAAGTCCAATGGCAGCTCCAAAAAAATGTGGATTCCCGTTGTGGCTATTTTTCTGGCTTTCTGCCTGTTGCTGCCCTACGGGCGCGGCAGTACCGGCGACTTGCTGCTCTACGACGGTGACTACTCCGAGACACAGTTGATGCACCATATGGTGAAGATGTTGGTGGAAGATCAGACAGAACTGACGGTCACGATCCAGGATCAGATGTCCCAGGTGAATAATTTCAACGCACTCAGGGGTGATGACCCTACCTGCGATTTGATGATCTCCTATGACGGCACCCTGCTGACCACATTCTTCCATCAGGATGTGAGCGATGTACCGGAGGGTATGTCCATCTACGATTATGTAAATCAGGTGGCCACCGAAGACTACGGGATGCGCCTGTTGGATAAGCTTGGCTTCGATAACACCTACGCTGTGGCGGTTTCACAGGCCGTCGCGGAGCAATATGACCTGAAAACGGTCAGCGACCTGATTCCTGTGGCAGAGCAACTGACCTTCGGTGCGGAGCAGGGTTTCTTCACCCTGGAGGGCAGCATGAAATACGACCCATTTGTAGAATTCTATGGGTTGCACTTCAAAAACCATGTGCCCGTGGATCAGGGTCTGAAATACACCGCCATTGAGAACGGAAGCTTCGATGTTACCGTGGTCTACGCCACCGACGGTCTGAACCGCAAGGTGGGATTGAAGGTTCTGGAGGATGACCGCCGTTTCTTCCCGGACTATAACGGTGCATTCCTTGTGCGTCAGGAGGTTCTGGAGGAATACCCGGAACTGGCGGATATTCTGAATCAGCTGGCAGGCAAAATCCCCACAGAGCAGATGGCTGAACTGACCTATCAGGTGGATGTGGTTGGCCGGACTGTGGACGATGTAGCCCACGAATTCCTAACGAGTATGGAGCTGTTGGAAAGCCGCTAAAACCAGCAGCAATGGTGCACTTTGGATTTTAGGAGGAAAAGAGTTTCTGAGGTTGTAAAATACATAAGCCCGTCTGAATCCGTGTTAGGAATCAGACGGGCTTTCGTATGCATCCCGAAATCCGTCAGCTAACAGTTGATAAGTAATTTAGTTTCTTATCGCTGTTAAGTCAAGTTGGAACGGGGTTTTTCATATCGTCATACCAACTCAGTATGTCTTTTGCTTGATTTACCATTACTTGAATTTGCTCGTCACCAAAAGGAATTGCCCAAGGCACAGAAGATAAAGTATTACTGCTGATATAAAGTGCGAGAAGCTCCCAAAACTCCATAGGCACATCATTATCAAAATATCCGTTTACCATTCCGGTAGCAAACAGAGGGGTAGCTTGAGCGCACCACACAATGCGATTAAATTCTTCCCACGGATCTCCGAAATCACTTCTATTAAAATCAATGATGTAGAGCTGATTATCGTTACCTATCATCATATTGCCGATATGATAATCTCCGTGCTGATAGGTTCGAGGGCGACCGCAAAGCAAGTGTCTGTGTGCGTTAATGTAATCAATAAAGGCTTGTCCGTTTTCATACTTGGTAGGACATTTTTCATACAGTTTGATTTTGCGATCTGCTTTACGGTTAAAATAGATTTCCCAATCTTCTATTCCTTCAGGAGCAGGAATTTTATGAATTTCTTTTAATATACATCCTGCTTCAAAGCCGTAAGAATACTGCTCATCACTTGTGAAATTGTGTTCATTTTCTTCTGCATCAACACTGTCTATCCAAGTTTGAATTGAATAAACCCCTTCGTTAGATATGCCGAACTCTAACGGTTTGCACATTGGTAGCAACCTTGTTTGAATCCCATTTTAAGGGTTTTCCTGCTTCGTCATATATTTATTTTACCATAATACGATCTTTCTTTCAATGTTCGGTTATTAACTCGTTTAAAAGATTTCTTTTTCGGTCAGTTCTTTTTGCATTTTCTTGTATGCACCGTTTACGGTGCGAAAGGCGGTATCGGGTGAGGACAGCGTATGCTCGGCGGCAAGGTCAATGTAAGCCTTACCCTTGCGAAGCTGCTTGACAGGATTGCCATTTTCGTCCTTGTCCAGCTCATAAATCCCGTAGCATTCCGGGCAAAAGCCGAGATGATCGGCAACCATCATACGCTCCCGGTAGTCAAGGTTTTCATAGGCATTGAACAGAGCGTCCGTCTGCCACTGCTTGAAAAACAGCCTTTCGGGGTTAGATGTGTCATCAATGGTTACATCCTCCGCCGTGCTCTCTCCGTCCTCATCGGCAAAGCGGCGGTAAAAATCGGTGTAATGGGTGCTGTCGATGCCGGATCGGATGATTTCATTGGTGTCCTTGATGCTTTTGCCGATCTCTGCGGCAATTTTCAATATGGTTTCCTCATCGAATATGTACTCATATTTGGCGTACAGTGCCATTGCCTTTTTGAGTGTGCGGTATTCGTCCACGCTATGCACCGAATACCCCTGCCGCATAGTGCTGATGTAAGCGTCAATTTCATTTTTGACATAAAACTCTTTGAAGATAAGGAATGGGACGCCTGTGGAAATATCGTACTTTTGCAGTGCTTTGTAAATTCCGAAAATATACGCCTGCTTTAAGTCGGCAAAATGTCCCTGCATGGCAGTTTCCTGCACCGTCTGTATAATAATTGTGTTCAGTCTCGGCTCGTAATAATGAAAGAACCAGCCGAGATATTTCTCGTCCTTTTCAGCGCAGTAAAGGGCAATGTATTCCTGAAAATCCTTTTTCTTTGGCGGTGCCGGTTTCATACGGTATAGATATAGATCTTCTGTCCACTTTTCGTTTTTCACCGGCACACCTTCTTTCAATTCAAATTCCTGTCCGCCTCGGCATATAACGCCGCTCGGCTCATAGCCTTTCGGTATTCCTCTTTTGCGTATTTATCGTCGTTTAAGGCTTGCTGCTTATGCTCTTTTGCAATCCGCTTGGCAGCCTCGGCAAAGTCTTTTGTGATCGTCCCTCTGACACACTCGGTGCGAATGGCACCACAGCGGCGGTTATACAGTGATACTATCGGATCGTTCTCCGCTTTTTCTTTTCTGTTCAGAACGGCGGCATATTTTCGGCAAGTAATCCTCTTGCCCCGGTACAACTCCGGCGCAATGCCGTAGGGGCAGTATTTCTGCCGCCGTGCGCTTTGCATCAGGAAATACCTGCCGCAAATCTCGCACCTGCGGGGATAATGCCCGTAGTGCAGTCCCTCAAAAAAGTCGGTCAGAATGAAGCTGTAATAGCGATCGAACGCAAGCCGTTTGGCAAGTGTTGCGTTTTTGCTTTTGGCATTCTTCTTCGCGGCAATGTATCTGCCGTTTTGCGCAAAGTGATGTTCCCCGAAAATCTCCAATGCCAACGGTAATAAGTGCGCCTCGTCCAAGCGTTCCGACTCATCGGTATGATTACAGAATCGTATGAGTTTGTCGTGTACCAGAATTAAATCATCGGCGAGGGCATCAAAAAAACGGAGAATGGATCGGATGTCCTCAATTTTCTGTTCGGTGTCGAAAAAGTCTGTTACGACCTTCATTCGATCTGCTGTTCCTGTTGTGATTTCCTCCTGTGGCAGCAAGCTAAGCTTTGCTTTTGTAGCAAGATATTGACAAATCTCCCGCCCGACTTGCTCCGTGAAAAGTGTCTCGACTATATTGCGTAGTTCTTCTGTATTCACACCGTCAAATGGTCGCAGTTTTGGCAGTGCTTTCAGGGCTTCCAGTGTATTTTCGCCGGTTTTCACAAGTTCCGTGATGTTTAAGTAGCCGTCCCGCAGCTGCCGCAGAATATGAAAGTTCAGCTCGTCCCGAAATACGGCGATCCGGGCGGCGGTGTCGTGTATGTAAAATTGATTAAGCAGATGCGTGGCAAATACTCCGGCGGGATAGCTTTTTCCGCCGAACAGAACCCGCCCGTCCCGATAATCGGCTGTAAAAAATGAGGAAATCATCGGTTTTCGCTCCTTTACTTTATCTTATCATAGAAACTGTCCCAAAAAACGGACTTGCCGAAAATTCTTTGAAAAGAATTTGTTTTCACTTTTTGTGTCTCAATATAATTATATCGAAAATGTGCGTAAAATCAAGGCTTTTGCAATGTTGCGCTTTTTGAGTTTGCGCTGTTTCGCTTGTCCGTAAAATTTTCCTTTCTGCCGTTATTATATATACAGAAGGCAGTCATCGAGCCACCGGGGTCACACCCGGCGGCTTTTTTGCTGCCCGAAAGCGGAAAGGAGGCAAAAGAATGGTACTAAAAATCACGCCAAAGCAGCGGACAAAAATCAACGCCCTTGTACGCAAAACTTGCTGTAATTGCTATAAGGGAAACTGTCTGCTACTGGATGACGGCGAAGAAAGGAACTGCGTGCAGCTCATTTCCCGGTATGGCATCTACTGCAACTATTTTCTAAAAGCAGTATTACCGGCTGAAAAGGAACTGTATGCAGAAATCTTACAGCAAAACGGGATGGGATAACTGCCAGAAAATAAGTTATCCGAAATATTTTGAAATGCGCTATGCGCAGGAAAGGAATTACTATGAAAACAATGAACAACACAAAAATTATCGGAATCGACCACGGCTACGGCAATATAAAGGCAGCCAACCACTGTTTCAAAACCGGCATATCTGCCTACGACAGCGAGCCACTATTCACGGCGGATATGCTGACCTACAACGGCAAGTATTATCTTATTGGTGAAGGACACAAGGAGTTTTCTCCCGACAAGGTAAAAGACGAGGACTACTATGTGCTGACTCTTGCGGCAATCGCCAAGGAGCTGAAAACGGAAAATCTTACCGAGGCGCACATTGTCATTGCCGCCGGTCTGCCGCTGACTTGGACGAGCGGACAAAAGGCGGATTTTAGAGCATATCTGATGAAGAACGCCGAGGTGGAGTTCACCTACAAAAAGGTAAAATATTACCTTAATATTGACGATGTGCGCATCTACCCGCAGGGCTACGCCGCCATTGCAAGTTTCGCAACGACTCTTAAAGGCGTGAACCTGATTGCCGACATTGGCAACGGCACGATGAACACGCTGTATATAATCAACGGCAAGCCGCAGCAGGGCAAAATGTTCACCGAGAAATTCGGGACTTACCAGTGTACCCTCAGCGTTCGGGAGCAGTTTATGCGAAAGACCAATCGTGAGATCAACGACGCCATCATCGACGAGGTGGTGATTAGCGGCACGGCGGCGATTGCACCTGCCGACCTGAAAATCATCAAGGGCATTGCCGTCGAGTATGTGCGGAACATTTTCCGCAGACTCCGCGAGCACGGCTATGACGAAAGCACGATGACCCTGTATGTGACGGGTGGCGGCGGCTGCCTTGTGAAGAACTTTTATAAGTTCAATACCGACCGGGTGAAATTCGTGGATGACATCTGCGCCACCGCAAAGGGGTATGAATACTTGGCAGAAGCGCAGTTGAAGGCCGAGGGAATGGTATGAGCAAATACCGAATCAATGTGCGGTTTGCTTTGGACAAGCCAAAAGAGGCAAAAGCCGCACAGTATTTACAGTCGCTGGACAAATCCCGCAACGCTTTTATTGTAACGGCGGTCTTAAATGAAATGCAGCGGCAGTCATCCACAAGCGGATTTTTATTGGAGGATATTCGGCAAGTCATACGAGAGGAATTGCAGGAGGTGTCATTTGCTGCGACACCTCCTGCTTTTCAGTCGGTGCAGACAGAGCTGACCGAAGAACAGCAGGCCGAAAACGAACGGAGCGTGCTGGATGATCTTGAGATGTTCGGCTGAGCCAAAACGCCGATATTTGGCTCAAAGCTGTTATTTTGACATAAATTTTGAGCCACTTTGGCGCAAAGACAAGATGCATCCCAAATGGCAGGAAAGCAGCTTTCGGTATCGTACAGCGAAGAAATTCGCTGAAATAACGGTATCTGACAACCGCTTTTTATTATGCCCTGCGGGGTGTGTCCTACGGTATAACAAGCAGGGACCTTGTGTGCCACAAAAGTCCCCCTCACAGCCGAATTTGGCTGCCTCTTTGGGGGCGCAGCCCCCAATCCCCCGAAAGGAGAGATGTGTATGGGGAAAGATGTTCGTATTGCCGTCCGTGTGACGGCAAAGGAAAAGGAAAAAATCCAAGCCAAAGCACGCAGATGCGGGCTAAGCGTAACCGAATATGTCAAGCAAAGAGCGTTGGGGTACGAGCCGAGAGGCATTCCGCCCGACGCTCTTTTTGCTTGCCTTGAAAAGCTGGGCGAGATTGCAGACAAGACCGGTTCGCCGGAACTGGACGGAGAAATCCGTATTCTGCTGAAGCAGATTGCCGCAGAGTTTCTGCTGCCGGGAAAGGGGTGATGCGATGTGGCTGTCACAGGTTTCTGGCCGGTATACCGAAATTTGAAAGCAACGCTGGACTACGCCGACAATCCGGACAAGACCACCGCACCGGAATATCTTGACGACGATTTGTATGCTGCCCTGCGCTATGTGGAGAATGATGACAAGACCGACCGACAGGTGTTCGTGGGCGGTATCAACTGCTCCAAGCAGAACGCCTACGCCGAGATGATCGCCGTTCAGCGGCGGTTCGGCTTGCGTGGGAAGGTTGTCGGCTACCACGGTATTCAGAGCTTCCGAGAAGGCGAGGTCACGCCGGATCAGGCATTTGAAATTGGCAAAGCCACCGCCAAAAAGATGTGGGGAGATAAGTATCAGGTTCTGGTAACCGTCCATTTGAATACGGATAACATTCATTGCCATTTCGTGGTGAATCCCGTGTCTTTCAAGGACGGCACCAAATTTCAGAACAAAATCGGTGACCACAAGGAGCTGCGGAAAGTATCTGACCAAATTTGCCGGGAGCACGAGCTATCCGTTCTGGAAAACAGCGAATTTTACAGCAAGGGCAAGAAAAAGGAATACTGGGTTCATAAAGCAGGCAGAAAAACACACCGAGACTATCTGCGTGAGGATGTGGAATACTGCCTGTCTTTTGCAACCAACCCAAGAGAATTTGAGAGTCAGCTCTATGCGCTGGGCTACACCCTCGATCCGGTGCGTTTTTCGGTAAAGGCGAAGCATTGGGAGCGAGCCGTCCGCCTCAAAAGCATTGGCTTTACAAAAGAGCGTGTTAATGAGCAGCTCAGCCAAAATGCAGAAAACCGCTATCGGCTGTTCACCTTGGAATATAAGCCGCCGTACAGGCCGAAACGGTTTCCGCTGGAGGATGAACTCCGAAAGCTGGATTTTGCCATCGACCACAGCTATGACGCCGCAACCGTTTTGGTGGACACGGTCTTTTATCTTGTCATAACGGTGATCCAAATCGTTGCCGAGCTTGCCGATGCGATGCTTCTGTCGCCGGATCTACGGGCAGCGGAAAAGGACTTAAAGGAGCTGATCGCCGATTATCATTTTCTCAAAGAAAATGACATTCACACCGTAACCAATTTGCAGGCAAATATTGATGAAAGCAAAGTGCAGTTATCTGATTTGGAGCGTGAGCGTAATACGCTCAGCAACCGCATCCGCCGTCCGGAATCGCCGGAGGAGCAAGCCACAAACAAAGAACGCCGCAAGGCGATCAGCAGACAAATAAAGCCTGTTCGTGAAAGGCTGCGCCGTGCGGAGAGGATTTTGGAGAAGTCTCCGCACCTATATGAATTATTAAAACAAGAGCACGAGCTTGAGAAAAAAGCCCGTGCAAGATACAGAGAAAGAGGTAGATAAAATGGAAAACACTATGAAAAAACCGGTATATATCCCGGTTTCAAAGCTCCGCCCCTTTGAGGGACATCCGTTCAAGGTCAAGGACGATGACGAAATGAACACGCTGATTGAAAGCGTGCAGACGCAGGGAATTCTTTCACCCTTGATTGTCTGCCCCATAGAAAACACTGATGAATATGAAGTGATCAGCGGCCACCGCCGCTTGCACGCAGCACAAAAGGCAGGGATTTCAGAAGTCCCTGCCTTGATTTATGCCCTTGACCGGGATGCTGCCGCCATTGCCGTGGTGGACAGCAATCTTCATCGGGAGCATATCCTGCCGTCCGAAAAGGCGTTTGCTTACAAGTTGAAAATGGAGGCTCTGTCCCATCAGGGCAAGCGAACGAATTTAACTTCGCCACAAGTTGTGTCGAAGTTGCGCACTGGGGATGTTGTCGGAGAAACACTGAACGAGAGCCGAGAGACGGTGCGCCGCTATATCCGCCTGACCCATCTCATCTCGGAACTGCTTACCATTATGGATGAGAACAAAATGGCGCTGTCCGTCGGTGTAGAGCTTTCCTTCCTTGATGAGCAGAGCCAATACGATGTTTTTGAACAGTGTGAATTAAACGACTGCACCCCGTCCTACGCACAGGCTGTTCGTATGCGCAAGGCATTTAGCAATTCTGTTCTGACGGCAGATATGATCCGAAGCATTATGTCGGAAGAAAAAGCAAACCAGCGGGAAACCGTGAAGATACCAACCGAAAAGCTGCGGAAATTTGCGCCGAATGCTAATCCACAGCAGCTTGAGGACTTCGTCCTCAAAGCCTGCGAGCATTACCGCAAATATCTCATCCGTCAGCGTGACCGAGAACGATAAGGAGGTACGCCTATGGATTTTAGAATGAAAGCCGTCGCTCATCGTGGGAATGACTATAAAAACGCCCTCCGTGCCTTTCAGCATAAGCGCATGGAATTTTTGGAACAGGAAATTCGTGCGTTTGATACCAATACCCTGTGGCTGCTGATCCGACAGCTTTGCAAAAACGGTCGCACATTGGAAAGCATCACGGGCTTGGCGGTATAATGAAGAAAACAGGAGGATGATGTTATGACAAAGAAACCGAAACGTAGTGCAGAGGACAACCGTGGCGTAGCTATCTACGCCCGGAAGTCCCGCATTACCAACAAGGGCGACAGTATCGGCGTGCAGTTCAAGCAATGCGCCGAATATGCCAAACGAGAATTAAGCCTTGATGAGAATTACACTTTTCTCGAATATGAGGATAAGGGACTGTCCGGCTACTATTCCGACCGTCCCGATTTTCAGCGGATGCTTCACGATATTGAAATGGGAAAGATCCGTGCCGTCGTCTGCTACAAATTAGACCGTATCGGCAGAAAAACCAGCGATTTGCTGCGTCTGCTCGATTTTTTTGAAAAGCACAAGGTCGATCTGCTGATCTGCTCCAACAATATTAACACGGCGTCCGGCGTATCTAAAATTTTTATACAGATATTCGCCGTTGTTGCCGAATTTGAGCGGGATACCCTGACCGAGCGTATTACCGATAATATGATGGAGCTTGCCAAAGACGGGCGCTGGCTGGGCGGTAATACGCCCACCGGCTTTACCGTTCAGCGGATAAAGACCGGCAGCGGAAAAAACAAATCCGCATACAGCTATTTGGAAAGCATCCCCGAAGAAAAAGCAATGATACAAAAGCTCTATGAGGTATTTGCCGCAACCCGTTCTATTAAGAAAACAGCGGACAAAATGAATGAGCTTGGCTACTGCACAAAGGTAGGCGGACGATTCAACAGTTCCACCACACGGCTGCTGCTGAAAAATCCGGTTTACTGCACTGCCGATGAAAACGCCTACAATTATTTCTTGGAGCATAACGGCGGACTGTGCGGGGATATTTCCGATTTTGACGGTCAGCACGGTATCTCTGCCTACAACAAAACCGATCAGGAAAAATTCGAGGACGCCGACAGTACCTTTATTTCACCGAAGTTTGTGCAGTTGATGTCACAAAAGCCGCTTTCCGAATGGATCATCTCGGTTGGCAGACACGAAGGTTTTATATCCAGCCGGCAATGGATCGATACTCAAAATGTACTGGACGATATTGCCGAGAAATACAACCGTCCACACCGCAAAACCAACGCTCTGCTTGCAGGGCTGGTCTACTGCCCGCATTGTGGAAAGCGCCTGCGGGTTATCTCAGAATCCAATCGCTGGACTAACGGTAAGCCGAGGTTCAAATATGTTTGTCCCGGATACCGTGCCGGGGAATGCACCTTCCGTGCGGTGGACGGCGTTTTGCTTGATGAATTTGTGGTGCAGCAGCTTTCTCGCCTTGCCGATGAGGACAGCGAATACTTTGAAAAACTGCTCAATCAGAAAGCATCCGATATTTTCAGTTCATCGCAGAATGAAAAAGAGTTATCTGACCTCCGAAAGAAAAAAGTGCAGCTTGAAACCGCCATTGCAAACCAAATCAAAAATCTGCGTGAGGCGGACGATAAGCTGAAACGATTTATTCAGGAGGATGTAAAGACACTGACCGATGAACTTACCGAAGCAGAAACGCTTCTGCAAAAGCTGGAGGACAGCAAGCGCAGTCAGATGTATGCCGTTCGTGATATAGAGGAAATCAAGGAGCGGCTGCTGTCCTTTGGGAAGTATGCCGAAAATGCCGCACCCGATGTGCTTGTAACGCTGATACAGACCTTTGTGGAACGCATTTATATTACCGATGAAAATGATGAGCGCCACTGCCATATCTTCATCAAAGGCTGTTCGAAAGAAGATTACGACGACTTCTTCCGGGCAACCGGTTACATAGAAAACACACGGGAAACCGGAGCTGTCACATCCGTTTTGCCTGTGTGTGATTCAGATGAGTGTTGCAAAGACTATATGGTATTTGCAATTCCACGTTGTGTGTGCTAAACTGTGGTTGTTGTTCATTCCTTGAATGACCTCCTTTTGATGTTCCTTGCAGTTGCCAGACCGCAAGTTTATTCTACA
>Ga0172378_10002314_pt1 | contig 17802 bp, 14 predicted proteins | sample GrowelOW332metaG_FD_119755 | JGI IMG/M metagenome (GOLD analysis project Ga0172378, IMG submission 119755) | Groundwater microbial communities from an aquifer near a municipal landfill in Southern Ontario, Canada - Pumphouse #3_1 metaG | ecosystem: Environmental > Aquatic > Deep subsurface >... | reverse complement strand
TACTGAAAAAGTCTTTGAGCAACATCGGTCTGTATTTTTCCATAAAAGTAGTTGTATTTTAGCTATTTACAAAGATATATATATTGAATTAACAAAAATTAGTACCGCAATCACTACACAGAACACAGGACAAAGAACATGTTGATTCTACTTTTATTCATGATCATCATTTCTTTTTTAAAAAGGATAGTACAGAACTTGCTATCGTGCGTGTTGATTATCATTATCGCTATGGTCTTGAAGATATGCTTGTCATTACTGAACCAGGACAAGTGAAAGTAACTATTGGCCCTATAAGCAGTTGTGGAGGGACACCGCAGAATGATTCTCTGCAAGTATGGAAAGAGGAAGTCATGAGGTTCCGGCAGAATGCATGGTCACCATCGGCTGCTGTCCGATTGAAAGCTCGGACGCTAAGGATGGCAGCTCATGTCAAGGAAAATCCTTTGCACGGTTTTTTACAAAGTATTTATCCCGCTTCCAAAATGCAGTAAGTCAATTTAGCATAATAGATCTAATTTATACATGAAATCATTTATCGATAAGTATGGACAGCTTTTGCTTTCTGTCGTTTTCGCGCTGGGAGTAGTTCTCTTTTGGGCAGTACCCTATGCCGCTGCTTTGAATTATCAGGAGCAATATCAGCTTTTCTTGTTTGAAGATACTTATTTTCTTGATCGGATTAGTATTCCCGGAGGACTCAGTGATTATATTGCAGAGTTTCTTGTCCAATTTTACTATGTTCCTTTTCTTGGGGCCGTAATCCTGGGTCTGTTGTTCTTTTTTCTTCAACGTCTCACGGCAACATTATTTTACCGGTTGAAAGTACATTCGGTATGGTATCCGTTAAGTTTTATCCCTGTAATTTTACTTTGGGCTTATATGGGCAATGAGAATGTGTTGCTTTCTTTTGTATTATCTCTTCTTATTGCTGAAGGTATCATGCTTGCCTATATTATATTTCGTCAGGCTGGTAAAAAAAAATGGATAGGAAATATTTGTCTGCTGTTGGTCTTACCATTGTATTATTGGCTTTTTGGAACTTGTATATGGATAATTTCAACCTTCATTATTATTTATGATCTTTATCATAAAGGTTTGAAAGGCTCAAATCTCTTTCGTGGGTTATGTATCATTATTTATGTCAATATCATTATCCTTTGTTGTGCCCAGTTTATTCAGTATCCTCTTTATAAACTTTATGGTGGTATAAATTATTTCCGTTATCCCGGAATTATCCCTTGAATGCAGTGGGTTGTGATGGCAGCATTTGCTTTTATTCCTTTTATTGCCGATTTTTTATCAGCTGTCAAACTGCAAAGGGTATTACTTGTGCAAGGCATCCAGGTTGCAATTCTTTTGATATTAGGTTATCTGCTTATCTGTTATAGTTACAATCCTCTTATCTATACTATAATTGATTACGATTGTCTTGTAAGAAATCATCAGTGGCAGAAAATTCTGGATAAAGCGCAAGGGCAGAATGCCAATACCCCTCTCGCGGTATCGTGTGTGAATTATGCTCTTGCAATGACCGGTCAACTAGACGATCATCTTTTCGAATATTATCAAAATGGGGCAGAAGGACTTTTCCCCTCTTTTGCCCGTGATATGACCTCACCCGTGCCTACCAGTGATATCTTTTACTCATTGGGGATGATAAATGATGCAGAGCGTTATGCTTTTGAAGCGCAGGAAGCAATACCCAATTATCGTAAAAGCGGAAGGTTGATGCAGCGTATTATTCAGTGTGAAATTATCAATGGGAATTATAAGGTTGCAGCAAAATATCTTCGGATGTTGAAAAAGAGTCTTTTTTATCACTCGTGGGCTGACAGGCAAATGCAGTTTTTAGGTAATGAGCGTGCTGTCAATGCTGATCCGGAATATGGCCGGCTTCGTGATTTGCGTATTAAGCATACTGACTACCTTTTCAGTGATCGTGAAATGGATCAGATGCTTGGTCTCCTTATGATTGACAATAAAAAGTATAATAACAAAATGGCCTATGAATACCTTATTGCTTATGAACTTTTGCAAAAAGATATGCGGCATTTTATGGAATATTATCCTTTGGGGAAGTATTTTCGCTTTGACCATATTCCATATTGTATTCAGCAAGTACTTATCGGTTTATGGGTACAGGAACATGGTACTCTTCAGGGAATGCCTTATTCTGTAGATCAGCAGAATCTTGGCGAGACGACTACATTTATGCAGACTTATGTGAATAACCCTAATAATCCTTCCTTGCGGCAGCCACCTCTTTGCTATAATGCCTGGCACTATATTCTGATGGTAGGCAATAAAAAACAAGGAAAACAGAATATGCGTGAAATCTACTAATTATAAAGAATGAAAAAAAATATAATACTATATAGTGCTATTTTGCTGGGATTGTTTCTTCTGGCAGGATGTGCCGATCGTCCTGAAAATGTAGTTAAGGTAAATCGGTTGCCTAAACTGTTTCCAAATTATAGTGGAGTGACGATTCCTGCAGAAATAGCACCGCTTAATTTTACTTATTCTGGAGACTGTCAGACTATGGATGTTGTGGTAAAGGGAAGCAAGGGAGGCATTATCCATACAAATGGAGATTATGCTGACTTTGATGTGGATGAATGGCATGAGTTGGCATTACAGAATAAAGGAGGAAAACTTATTTTTACGGTTACGGTAGAAAAGGACGGAAAGTGGAAACAATATAAAGATTTTTCTGTTATAGTATCTGCAGATGCATTGGGTGACTGGGGATTGACTTACCGCCTTATTCCACCGGGATATGAGGTCTTTGGTAAAATGGGCTTGTATCAGCGTGATTTAAGTAATTTTGATCAGACTCCGATCATTGAGAATACAGCTGCGCCTGGTGCGTGCTTCAACTGTCATGTTAGCAATCGTACCAATCCAAATCAGTTTACCTTTCATATTCGTGGTGGCCATGGTGCTACTCTTATACAGCAGTATGGTAAATTCCAGCTACTGAAGGCCAAGAATGAATCTCTTCATGGTTCTATGGTCTATCCTTACTGGCATCCGAATGGAAAGTTTATCGCCTATTCTACTAACCAAACCCATCAGAGCTTCTATGCTGTTCGTTCACGCCGTGTAGAAGTTTTCGATCAGTCTTCCGATATTCTGATCTATCAACCGGATACTCATCAGATCATTCTCAATCCCGCCATAATGACGAAGGATCATTATGAGAATTATCCTGTATTTTCACCTGATGGAAAAACTCTTTATTTTGTTTCTTCTCAGGCTTGGGATATCCCGGCTCATTATAAGGATATTAAGTATAATCTCTGTAAGGTGGGTTTTAATCCTATGACAGGTAAAACGATCGGTAAGGTTGATACTATTTTTAATGCCAGAGCTATGGATAAGAGTGCTAATCATCCGCGCCCGTCTTATGACGGAAAGTTTCTTCTTTTCACGATGTCTGATTATGGCTGTTTTCCTATTTGGCATAAGGAAGCTGACCAGTGGCTTCTGGATCTCCGTACCAGAAAGGCTCGCCCTCTTAGTGAAATAAACAGTAGCAATAGTGATAGTTATCATAATTGGAGTGCCAACAGCCATTGGATTGTCTTTACTTCCCGGCGTGGCAATGGATATTATACCAATCTTTACCTTGCCCACGTCAATGCAGACGGAACAATGGGAAAGCCTTTTTTGTTGCCACAGCGTAATCCCTGGAAATATTACGATGAGACCGTTAATTCTTTCAATACTCCTGATTTTACATCACGACCTGTTAAAATGAATGTAAGGGAAGTTGCTAATAGTATTATTTCTGATAATCGTATTTCAACCAGAATACATTAATAAAGAATGATTTCTCTTTATTTTTGCAAAAATAGTATAAGCAGTTGTCAGTAATAAGCATTATATTTACATATTATGAAAGTAATCTATAAATCTTTGATAGCTTTGATACTCTTCATGATGGGAATATCTGTACAAGCTCAGATCATAACCTGCCATGACAACAAGTTTTGGCGTGGTGGTAAACCTTATTATTTTGTTGGTACTAATTTGTGGTATGGTGCTATTCTTGGCTCACTAGGGCAGGGGGGAGACCGTGTGCGTTTATGTAAGGAACTGGATCAGATGAAGAAAGTGGGTATAAACAACCTTCGTATTCTTGTTGGTTCCGATGGTACTTCCGGGATAAAAACAAAAGTAGAACCTACTCTTCAGATTGCTCCTGGTGTTTATAATGATACGATTCTTGCTGGTCTTGATTATCTGCTGAAGGAGATGGCTGAGCGGAAGATGGTGGCTGTACTTTATCTTAATAACTCTTGGGAATGGAGTGGCGGTTATGGTTTTTATCTTGAATATGCAGGTGCAGGCAAGGCTCCTCGTCCGGATGAAGACGGTTATCCTGCCTATATGAATTTTGCTGCTCAGTTTGCTTCTAATGAGAAGGCACATCAGCTCTTTTATGAATATGTCCGTTTTATCATTGGTCGTACCAATCGTTATACAGGCAAGCGATATATTGATGATCCGGCGATAATGTCCTGGCAGATAGGAAATGAACCACGTGCTTTCAGTAAGGATGCTCTGCCTGCTTTTGTTAAATGGCTTTCAGAAGCCTCAGCGCTTATTCACAGTCTTGATCCTCATCATCTTATATCTATTGGGAGTGAAGGAGCATGGGGGTGTGAAGGTGATTATGCTACTTATAAAAAGATTTGTGCTGATAAAAATATCAGTTACTGTAATGTTCATCTTTGGCCTTATAATTGGGGATGGGCTAAGGCTGATTCTCTTATTGCTAATTTACCTAGAGCTTGTGCTAATACCAGAGATTATATTGGCCGCCATCTTGCTGTTTGCAAGAAGTTGGGCAAGCCTTTAGTTATGGAGGAGTTTGGCTATCCTCGTGATAGTCTCAGAAATGCTCCAGGTACTCCGACAACCGGCCGTGATCGTTATTATAAATATGTCTTTGAGCTTGTTCGTGACAATGCTGTTAAAGGGGGACTTTTTGCTGGTTGTAACTTTTGGGGATGGGGAGGTGAAGCTATACCCCGACATAAGCAATGGATACCTGGTGATCCTTATACTGGTGACCCTGCTCAGGAAGCACAAGGACTGAATTCAGTTTTCAGCTCTGATAAGTCCACTCTTATGATTATAAGAAAATATTGTAAGATTCTGTCTTCTGTTCAATAAAATTTATTAAAGAAGATCTTGATAAGAAGAAGATTACATAATTCCTCATTAGATAATATTTTTTTCTAAAAGATGGATGCTCTGTAGCTTTGAAATAATATCTAAGTTTCTATTTTAGAGTCAGGTAAAGAATCCTGCTTGACCAGTCTGTCTTTTTATTGTAGTCTACATTGTTGTTAGAGGGCATCTCCAAACCGTGTTCCATAAGATAAGAGCCTTTATAGCTTTTACCTTCACAGTCGAGTGGTGTATTGTCAATGCGGTCTAGTTCATGAACGGTATAGAACTTGTTGGGATCTAGGCCTGCCATTTTTATGCGAGGGAGAATCTCATTGTAGAAATTATCAATTCTCCACCAATAGAAGACGGCCTTATCTTTAGAATCACTGACATACATGAGAGAAGCTACACCTTTATGTGCAAAGGGACTTTGCAAGCGATAGATATCACCAAACTGTACGACGGGACGAATTATCTTATATTCTTTAATTGCCTCTCTACACTGATCTTTTTCAGCAGAAGTCATGTCTTTTGGCTGTATTTCCATTCCCAGTCGTCCGCTCATGGCGACATCTATACGATATTTCAGGGATGTTGTGCGGAATACGGTATGGTTGGGTACGGCCGAGATATGACTTGCCATGGCGATGGCAGGGAAGAAGTAGCTTATACCATACTGCATATAGATCCGTTGCAAGGCGTCTGTATTGTCGCTTACCCAGAATTCATCGAAATAAGGGAGAATACCCCAATTTGCCCGGCCTCCTCCGCTGGCACATGCCTGAATGATTATATCCGGATATTTTGTACGGATACGTTGAAGCACCTTGTCTAGACCACGATGGTAATCAATATAAAGGTGACTTTGATTGTTCATGGAAAGATACTGTGAACCATCATTCAAAATAGGCATATTCGCGTCCCATTTGATGTAGGCTATACCTGGATATTTGCTCAGCAAATTATCGACGGTATAATAGATGAAATCCTGAACTTTAGGATTTGAGAGGTCCAGGACAAGTTGTGTACCGCCACGTCCTGTAACTAGATCACGGTGAGCTGCTTTGATGACCCAGTCAGGATGCTTTTCATAAAGCTCACTTTTTGTATTGGTCATTTCCGGTTCGATCCAAATACCAAACTTAATACCATGCTTTTTTGCATCCTTTAGTAGTCCCTCTATACCATCTGGTAATTTATTCTTGTCAACGATCCAGTCACCAAGGGCACAATTGTCTGTCGTGCGAGGATATTTATGACCAAACCATCCGTCATCCATAACAAAAAGTTCTCCACCCATGTCAGCGATATCTCCCATCATCTGATCCATCCCTTTCTGATTGATATCAAAATAGACACCTTCCCAGCTGTTGAGAAGAATCATGCGTTCCTGATTGCCATGGCATAACATATATTCCCGCCCCCATTTATGAAAGCTCCGGCTGGCTCCGCTCAATCCTTCATCAGAGAAAGTAAAAGCCAAGGGTGGTGTAACGAATGTTTCGCCTTTTTTAAGATGGTATACAGAGTTGTCTTCGTTAATGCCTGCGAAAAAATAATGATAAGGCGTATCGTCTGTAGCGATGCGGAGTTTATAATTGCCTCCATAGCAAAGAGCAGCTCCAATCACGTCACCGGTATTTTCTTTACCTTTGCCCTCAAGAGAAAACATGACTTCTGCATGGTCAGTATGGCTGTTGCGCACTCCATCAGTATTTTGGATGATCTTTTCTCCCGGTTCAAGCTGTTCTTCGGCTACTTGCCCTTCATTGGCCCATGAGCCATAGAGATGGGAAAGCCATACATCACCGCGCCGGATAGGGAGCATGGCTGAATTAAAACGGGTAAGGTTAATTACTCCCTTCTCTTGATTGGTGATTTCGCTCCAGGTCTCAATCATATCAACATCATGATAAGCACGATATTTGATGTCAACGTTGATGGGATACACAGGGTCTTTAAGATGAATAACGGTAAGAGTAGAGTTACCTTCTTCCTTAATATTATAACCTGTAGTTTTGAGTACTGTTGTCAGGTTGCCATCAGAATGAGTGATGGCAAGTGCCGCTTCTGTAGGAGCATTCATACCGTAAGCCGGATAGATATCCATTCGCCCGTCTGTTGGATATTGAAGTGGTTCATCGTTATTTATTTTCTTTCCAAAGTAGATATACTGTGCTTCTTTTCCGTTTTCAACATTGATAACGAGACTGATGCTCTTTGATTGTATAAATATATCTTTGGCTTCTGAATTCGTGAGTGCGCAGAGAATAAAGAGAAAAAATAGTGTTCTTTTCATAAATAAACTTTTATTTATATTACCATTTATCTGTACGGAAAGGGAAGAGAGGAAGCATTCCGCCATTTTTCAGATTACCAAGCTGGAAGTTACGGAAACAATATCTCACGGCTACCGGATGTTGAACCTCTGAGGATGTTACAACAATAGTTTCATTTTTTTTGTCATTTCCAGGTACCCAATAGTGACTAGCTTTGGCTTTATGGAATATTTTGTCTGCACCTGCTACTTCGAATCCTTCGATGTCTTCATAACGGGAATAGCCACCTTCATTATTCTGTAGACGTATGTAGCAGGAATCATTGGAAATCGTCATATTCTTGTAGCGTGGACTGTCACTTATAATGTTTTTGATACCATAATTGTGACTGAGGGCGATGAAGGCAAGACGTTCTCCGACTGGTTCCTTCTGGCAGGGATGGATCTGTGAATATTCATAGGGATAAACAAGATCATTAGTGCAGACCAGGTCACTGTTGGGAATAATGTCCATAGCCCGTAGCTGCTGCTCACGAAGCAATGCGCCCGAGATACCGTCGTTTCCATCTCCCTCGGTATAAGGAGCTATCTGAACAAAATAAAAAGGTATATCTCCTTCTTTAAAGTCTCGTCGCCATTGTTCGGCAAGAAGTTTCATACGTTCAGAGTACTGGTTGCCGGGATCACCTACATTGGAACAACCCTGATAGAAAAGTATGCCTTTTACAGTATAGTTGAGTATGGGGTGGAAGGTGCCATTGCCCCAGAGAAGAGGGCGAAGATAATCCCAGGAAAATTTCCTGGTCATATCAATGGAGTCAAGAGGCTCTTGAGTGTATTTCTTAAGATTATCTTTGTCAAGCCAGCTTTCTACACGGGTACCCCCTTTATTGGCAAGTATCAGACCGACAGGAATATGAAGAGCCTTATGAATAACTTGTGCAAAAGCATAGCCGACAGCACTGCAGTCGCTGACGGTATTGATATCTATTTGCTCCCATTTACAGTCGGCATCGTCGAGAGGAGTCATGCTCATGACGCTTGGAATCTTAACATAATAAATACCATGGACGGTAGAGGCATTGACAATCGTTTCATTATAGTCTTTATTAGGACAATTATTGAAACCTTTCACAGGAAACTCCATATTGCTCTGGCCGCCACATACCCATACTTCTCCGGAATAAATATTGTGGATGGTAGTACTTTCTCCGTCATTGAAAGTAATGGAAAGAGGAGTATAGCTGGCTGCAGGTGACTTGACTTTGACAAGCCACCGCCCGTTTAGATCTGCTGTTACCTTATATTTACTCTTAGACCAGGATACATAAACGAGAACATTCTTTCCTGGTTTGTCCCAGCCCCATAGACGGGTCTCAGCTTTTTGTTGGAGTATCATGTTATCACAAATAATATGTGGCAACTTGACTTTTGCCTGAACGTCAGTGAGCGTTAATGCAGCAAATATGAATAGAGTGATTTTCTTGAACATTGGTTTTTAATTATTATAATAGGTTTGAATTAGGTTACAAATATAGTTGTTTTTTAAAAAGGTTGTATCTCTTTTTTTTCTATTTCGTTTTTTAGTGTAAATAATCAGCAAAATAGTATTATTCTTATTACAGAATAACTTTTATCTTTGCATTATATTAAAACAGAAACCTAAATAACTTTATTTCTTAAATAATATATTATCTTTATGGTAAAAAAAATAGTATCACTTTTTATTGTGATGTTGATTGGACTACATTCATTTGCGCAGATCAGAGGTACAAATATCGTGGTGATGGTACAACCTGATCATACGGATTGGAATTATGAGGCTGGTCAGACGGCTGTGTTTAAAGTCTCGGTATTAAAATCATCAACACTTCTCTCTGATGTAAAGATAGATTATGAAGCTGGTCCGGTGGAGTTCCCTACTGTAAAGAAAGAGGGGGTGACATTGAAGGATGGTACAATGACATGGAAGGGCAGTATGGCTGTTCCAGGCTTTTATCGTTTGAAGATTATTGCTCATGTAGGTAATAAAACTTATGAAGGTCTTTGCACTGCAGGATTCTCTCCACAAAAAGTACAGCCTGCAACTCAGTGCCCAAAAGACTTCGATGCTTTTTGGAAGAAAGCTTTGGAGGAAGCCAGGAAAAATGGATTAAACCCAACTCGCCGTCTTTTACCGGAACGTTGTACTCAGGACATGAATGTTTATGAAATAAGCTATGTCAATGACCAACCGAACAGTAGAATATATGGTATATTAAGTATTCCAACACATTCTGGCAAATATCCTGCTTTGCTGCGGGTGCCAGGTGCTGGAGTCCGTCCGTATCAGGGAGATACCTATACAGCTCCAGGTAAGGCAATTGTCTTAGAAATAGGTATTCATGGAATACCTGTCACCATGGATCAGAAAGTATATGATGATTTGCTGAATGGCGCTTTGAGAAGTTACAGTTATACTAATCTTGAGGACCCTGACCAGAATTATTACAAACGTGTTGTAGTAGGTGCTGTCCGTGGTGTGGATTATATTTCTTCTCTTCCGGAATGGGATAGCAAAATTATTGGGGTTACCGGGGCCAGTCAGGGTGGTTTCCTTTCTTTGGCTGTAGCTGCGCTTGACAAGCGCATAACTTTTCTTGCTGCTGTACATGATGCCATGTGTGATTATGAGTCAGAATTAAAAGGAGTGGCTGGAGGATGGCCACATTATTTCCTTTATGACAAAGATCCTACACAACAGAAAATAAATGCTGTACGTTATTATGATGGTGATAATTTTGCCCGTCGTTGTCATGTTCCTGCATGGTTCTCTTTTGGTTATAATGATGAGACTGTACCACCGACTTCTTCCTATGGCGTATATAATATTTATCCAGGGCCAAAAACTTTAAGTGTTTATCAGCAGACGGGGCATTATTGGTATCAGGAACAGTGGGATGAGTGGCAGGCATGGTTGTTCAGTAAATTGCTAAGTGCAGTTGAATAGCGTTTTAATAAATAATAATAGGATGAAAAAAATATGTAGTCTTGTTATAGGGATATTAGTCAGTACCGGCATGATGGCAGGAGAACCTTCACCCCCGGCATCACAGTTGATAGCACGTTTGAAGAAAATTCAAAAAAAAGGGATGATGGTCGGTCATCAGGATGATCCTGTTTATGGACATAACTGGAAATGGGACAAGGGACGCTCTGATGTCAAGGATGTTTGTGGCGATTATCCTGCCGTCATGGGTTTTGAATTGGGGGGCATAGAACTGGGACATAAGGAAAATATCGATCATGTACCTTTTGATCGCATGCGGCAGGAAATTATCAATCAGTATAAGCGTGGTGGTGTTATTACCTTGAGCTGGCATCCTTCCAACCCTGTGACTGGAAAAAATGCCTGGGATCCTTCGGGCAACCCTGTTAAGGAAATTTTCCCAGGAGGTTCTCAATATCAGAAATTTAAAGTTTGGCTGAAAATAATAGCAGGCTTCTTCAATTCACTCAAAACGCCGGCAGGAAAAATAGTACCCGTTATTTTCCGCCCGTGGCACGAGATGGAGGGTAATTGGTTTTGGTGGGGATCGCAAGGCACTTCGCCTGAAGAATATAAAAAACTTTATATTCTTACTTATCATAGGTTGACAGATTTATATAAGTGTGACAATCTGGTGTGGGCTTTTTCTCCTAATTCCGGTATTGATGATTATATGAAGTATTATCCCGGAAATCATTATGTTGATCTTCTTGGTATAGATCTTTATGATTTTGATCATAATAATGCCGTTTATGAGAAAAACTTGCGACATGATCTTGACATGCTTCAATGCTTAGGCCGCCAGCAAGGCAAACTGATCGCTCTTACTGAAACCGGTGCGCAGACCTTGCCAGACTCAACATGGTTTACCCAAGTGTTTTGGCCTATTGCAAAAAAGTATCCTATCTGTTATTCCCTTTTTTGGCGTAATGCCTGGGATAGTCCTAAAGAACTCTATATAGCTGCACCAGGACTTTCTGTGGAAAAAGACTTTAAGGTGTTTGCTGAAGATAAAAGAACTCTATTTGATAAAGACATCGAAAAAATTAAATGAAAAGAAAAACAGACTTGACAATGAAAAACTACCAAGAGAAAATAGCAGCTCTTCGCAAACATTATGAAGAGCTTTTGATAAGGTCGAATATATCTGAAGAATGGGGAAATGGTATTTATACCCGATATCGATATCCTATTCTTACGGCGGAGCATATACCGTTGGAGTGGAGATATGATTTCAATGAAAAAGATAATCCATATTTAATGCAACGCATTATAATGAATGCTACCATGAACAGTGGCGCTATTAAATGGCATGGGAAATATGTACTGGTGGTGCGGGTGGAAGGTGCTGACCGAAAGAGCTTTTTCGCTGTGGCTGAGAGCCCTAACGGTATTGATAATTTTCGTTTTTGGGATGAACCTGTTACTATGCCTGATGATACTATTCCGGCAACTAATATTTATGATATGAGAATTACGGCTCATGAAGATGGATGGATTTATGGTATATTCTGTGCGGAGCGCCATAATGACTGTCACCCCGAAGATTTGAGCGCAGCTACTGCGACAGCTGCTATTGCCCGTACAAAAGATCTTATTCATTGGGATCGCCTGCCTGATCTCAAGTCTGGAAACCAGCAGCGTAATGTCGTACTTCATCCGGAATTCGTTGACGGAAAGTATGCATTCTATACTCGTCCTCAGGATGATTTTATTAATGCCGGCAGTGGTGGTGGTATTGGCTGGGCTCTGGTTGATGATATTACGCATGCCAGGATTACGGAAGAGAAGATTATCAGCTTGCGACATTACCATACGATTATGGAAGTAAAGAATGGGGAAGGACCTCATCCTATAAAGACTCCAAAGGGATGGTTGCATCTGGCTCATGGGGTGAGGGGATGTGCTTCTGGTTTGCGTTATGTACTTTATATGTATATGACTGCCCTTGATGATCCTTCCCGTGTTATAGCTCAGCCGGGGGGGTATTTCCTGGCACCTCAGGGATCTGAGTATATTGGAGATGTAATGAATGTGACTTTTTCCAATGGATGGATTGCTGATAAAGATGGTAAAGTGTTTATCTATTATGCCAGCAGTGACACTCGTATGCATGTTGTCACTTCAACGATAGACAAACTTGTTGATTACTGTATGGAAACTCCTGCAGACGGATATTCTACAACGGCAAGTGTAGCGAAAATCAAGACTTTGATAGCCAAGAACAGAATTAACGAAAAATAAAATGGCGAAGGCAAAATTGATAGAGAAGATCGGTTATGGTTTTGGAGATATGTCTTCCAGTATGTTCTGGAAGATATTTTCCTATTATCTGCCTATTTTTTATAGTGATATCTTTGGATTGTCTCTGGGAGCAACAGCAACGCTGATGCTTGTTACCCGTATATGGGATGCTATATCTGATCCGATGATGGGTATCATTTCCGACCGTACCCATACTCGATGGGGAAAATACCGTCCGTATTTGCTCTTCTTCGCGGCTCCTTTTGCAATAGCAGGTATTCTTCTCTTTACAGCTCCTCCTTTGGGAGAAACCGGTAAACTGATATGGGCTTATGTCACTTATATTATCATGATGACAGTGTACACCGGCATCAATGTACCTTATGGGTCTATGTTGGGAGTAATGACGAATGATACTAATGAGAAAACGGTCTTTTCCAGCTTCCGTATGTTCTTTGCTTATGCCGGCAGTTTTATGGCGCTGTATTCATGGGAACCATTGTGTAATTTCTTTATTTCTCAAGGCAACAGCAAGGCTACGGCATGGCAGCATGCTATGATCGTTATTGCCGTTTTCTGTTTTTTCCTGTTCCTTCTTTGTTTTCGTTTTAGTAAAGAACATGTTAAGGTCGAAGCTACTTCCCTTGGCTCTGATGTTAAATCTTTGTTGAAGAATTCTCCATGGTGGTTGCTTACTGTAGCTGCTCTTTGCTCTAATCTTTTCAACACGGTACGTGGTTCAACTGTGGCTTACTATTTTAAATATTATATTGGTGATCAGGTTAATATTAATTTTGGCCTTTTCAGCTTTCTTTTCTTTGCCGGCCTTTTTCTTTCTATAGGTGAGGTTTGTAACATGATAGGAGTGGTTACAGCCGTGCCCGTCAGTCGCAAGATTGGCAAACGGCTTACTTTTGTTGCTGCTTGTATAGGCATGGTCATATTGAGTATTCTTTTCTTTTATTTGCCATTGACAAATGCCGGATTTATTTCCATGCTGGTATTACAGATCCTAATCTCTGTTTGCACAGGTGTTATTTCACCACTGATATGGAGTATGTATGCAGATGTATCAGATTATGCTACTGTAAAAGACGGATCATCCTCTACGGGACTTATATTTTCTTCAGGATCTATGGCGCAGAAGTTTGGAAGTGCTATCGCCGGAAGTGCAGTCCTTTGGCTTTTTGCTGCATTCGGATTGGTACCTAATGCCGTTCATCAGACAGCAGTCGCTATTTTGGGAATGAAACTCACGATGAGCTGGATCCCTGCCGGTATTGCTTTTCTGATGATTATCATTATTGGCCTTTATCCACTTACTAAGAGCAAAATGATTAATATAAATAATGCATTGAAGAAAATACGTAAAACAGAATAAGCATGAGTATAGAATTGAAACAAGAAATGCAGGATGTGCTTGAAAACAATACTCTGCCTTATTGGTGTACTAAAGTTGTGGATCATGAAAAGGGCGGGTTTTATGGCCGTATTGATGGTCATGACCAGATACATCCTGATGCAGAGAAAGGAGCTGTTCTTAATGCTCGTATACTTTGGGCTTTCAGTGCTGCCTATAGAGTATTGAAAAAACAGGAGTACCTTGAAATGGCTACCCGAAGCAAACAATATATTCTTGATCATTTCGTTGATAAGATGTATGGTGGAGTATACTGGTCACTTGGCAGTGACGGGAAACCTCTGGATACCAAGAAACAGATTTATGCTGTCAGCTTTACTATTTACGGGTTGAGTGAATATGCCCGGGCTACAGGTGATAAGGACGCATTAGATGCTGCTGTCAGCCTTTATTACGATATAGAAAAACATGCTTACGATGTTTCGCATCAGGGATATGTAGAGGCTCTTACCCGAGATTGGCAACCGATAGCTGACATGCGATTGAGTGATAAGGATGAAAATGGTTCTCGTACGATGAATACACATTTGCATATTCTTGAACCTTATACGAACCTGTATCGTGTATGGAAAAGTCCGGAGCTGGAGAAGAGTATCCGTGGTCTTCTTCATATCTTTATGGATAAGTTGTTCAATCCGGATACTCATCATCTTGACCTCTTTTTTGATGATGAATGGAAGGGCAAGCGTAATATCCAAAGTTATGGTCACGATATTGAAGCTAGCTGGCTCCTCTATGAAGCAGTTTTAGCCTTGGGTGATAAGGAAGTACAAAAAAAAATAGAGCCGGTAGTGAAAGCTGTTGCTGAAGCGGCTGATGAAGGATTACAGCCTGATGGCTCGATGGTCTATGAACACTGGGTTGATAGTGGAAAAACGGATGATCAGCGTCAGTGGTGGGTTCTCTGTGAGGCCGTTATCGGACATATCAACCTTTATCAGTATTTTGGTGATAAAAAAGCTTTAGCCAAAGCGGAAAAATGTTGGGAATATATTAAGAAATATCTGATTGATTACAAAAATGGTGAATGGCATTGGTCTGTGGATGGTCTGGGGAATATTAACTTTGATGATGATAAAGTCGGATTTTGGAAATGCCCTTACCATAACAGCCGTATGTGCCTGGAAATAATACAACGACTATGACTGAATATCACGTACTTCATGAGATCACTCCTCTGATGGATCACGATGCTTTGTACATTGCTGACCGTCACAAGACAGAATTTTCTTATCCTATTCATAACCATGATGTCTATGAACTTAATTTTGTGGAACATGGTGCCGGTGTACGCCGTATTGTTGGAGACAACAGTGAAATCATTGATAATTTTGATCTGGTGCTTATTACCAGTGCTGATCTGGAACATGTATGGGATCAAAATGAATGTAAAAGTAGGGATATCCATGAGATAACAATACAATTTAAATTTGGTATGGGGGAAGGAAGTAATGATGATTTCTTCTCTAAAACACCATTTGCCAGTATCCGTCGTATGATGAATGAGGCGCGTAAAGGTCTAGCCTTTCCCATAGAGGGTATAATGAAGGTGTATGAAAAATTAGAACATCTGAGTAGAATTAATGATCGTTTTATGGCATTGATGGAATTTCTCCAGATCCTTAATATACTGTCCCATTGTGAAGGGGCTTATACCCTTGCGACAAGTAGTTTTGCCAAGGTTAAAGTGGAAGATGACAGCAGAAGAATATTAAAGGTGAAAAATTATATTAATGATCATTATATGGACGAAATAAAACTCAGAGAAGTATCATCTTTGGCTAATATGAGCGAGAGTGCATTCAGCCATTTTTTTAAATTGCATACAGGAAAAACGCTGAGTGATTATATTATAGATATTCGGCTTGGCTTCGCTACTCGTGAACTGATAGATACTAATGACAGTGTTTCAGAAATTGGTTTTAGTTGTGGCTATAACAATCTTAGTAATTTTAATCGCATCTTCAAGCGCAAGAAAGGCTGTTCTCCGTCGCAGTTCAGGGACAGCTATAAAAAAATTAAAGTTATTATCTAGACTCTTTTTCAGTAAGTTAACAAGCCGTCTGTCATCCTTGATAACTAACTTTCTTCAGGAAGTAACTATGTTCACGATATAGTAGCTTCTGTCTGTTTTCATTTATGATAATTTTTGTGTCAATTTGAATATTATTTATTACCTTTGCTGATGAATTATTATTTTATTGACACAAATATTTAGATTATGGATAAAATCAAGATGACAACTCCTCTTGTAGAGATGGATGGTGATGAGATGACCCGCATATTGTGGAAGATGATCAAAGATGAACTGATTCTTCCTTTCATCGATTTGAAATCCGAATATTATGACCTAGGACTTCCTAACCGTGATATGACAAAAGACCAGGTCACAGTAGACTCTGCCGAAGCGGCTATCAAATATGGTGTAGCGGTGAAATGTGCTACCATTACGCCTAATGCTAAGCGTATGGATGAATATCATCTGCATCAGATGTGGAAAAGTCCTAATGGGACAATTCGCTCGATTATGGATGGTACTGTCTTTCGTGCTCCGATTACCATTCCTGCTATTCATCCGGTAGTGAAAAACTGGGAGAAACCGATTACGATAGCTCGTCATGCTTATGGTGATGTGTATAAAAGCGTTGAACTTCGTGCGGACGAACCGGGGATGGCTAAGTTAGTCTTCGAAGGGAAAAGTGGCAAGCATCAAGAGATAGAAATCCATAATTTTGATGGAGCTGGTGTTATACAGGGAATGCATAATACGGATAAGAGTATTCGCTCGTTTGCCCATAGTTGCTTTAAATTTGCTGTAGATACCAGGCAGGATCTGTGGTTTGCTACTAAGGATACGATCAGCAAAACCTATGATGCTCGTTTTCGTCAGATTTTTGAAGAAGTCTATGAGAATGAGTATCAGGATATTTTCAAGAAGTTAGGCATTGTCTATTTCTATACTCTGATCGATGATGCTGTAGCCCGTGTCATCCGTAGCAAAGGGGGATTTATATGGGCATGCAAGAACTATGATGGTGATGTGATGAGCGATATGCTGAGTACTGCCTTCGGATCTTTGGCTATGATGACTTCTGTGTTGGTATCACCGGACGGTAAGTATGAGTATGAGGCTGCTCATGGTACGGTTACCCGGCATTACTATCGTTATTTGAAAGGAGAGGATACCAGTACGAACCCAATGGCTACAATTTTTGCCTGGAGTGGTGCTCTGCGTAAACGAGGTGAACTCGATGATATAAATGATTTAATTAATTTCGGCGATCAGCTGGAAGGTGCCTGCTTTGACACTCTGAATGAAGGCATAGCAACAAAAGACCTTGTAGGACTTATGGAAGGTGTTGAGGTAAAACCGGTGAATTCTAAAGATTTCATAGCTGCTATCAGAGCAAATTTGGAGAAGCGTTTGGCATAGATAATTTATAGTGGTATAGATCTGAAAATATCGATGAAGGATTATCTTGTAACCTGATTTTAACAGAATAGTAATATCTAAGACATTACCATTTCGAGAATTCATCTTATATTTGCAGAAATGAAATATCAATTACATAAATTGAATGAAAGAAAATAAGAAGGCTATTCTTGAAATTCTCAAGAAGGATTCAAAAAAAAACAGCAGATTTG
>Ga0172378_10002313_pt1 | contig 17806 bp, 32 predicted proteins | sample GrowelOW332metaG_FD_119755 | JGI IMG/M metagenome (GOLD analysis project Ga0172378, IMG submission 119755) | Groundwater microbial communities from an aquifer near a municipal landfill in Southern Ontario, Canada - Pumphouse #3_1 metaG | ecosystem: Environmental > Aquatic > Deep subsurface >... | reverse complement strand
TAAAATAGATAATTTTATGCTCTAGGTCTACCCTAAGAGCATTAAAAAATATTAAATAAATATAGGATGAATAAAAAGGTTTATTTGTCTGGCTGTTCTGGGCTGTTTTGGTCTTTGGGTCTTTCTTTCCAGCCTCCGTAAGAATCATCAAAGAAATAGCCCCATTCGTTAAGCCTGGACTTTATAGTATTTGTATTTACATTATAGATTTTAGCTATGGCTGAAGCAGATAAGCCCTTTGAGATATACTCCAGGACTTTCTTTTTATTAATGTCTTTCTTTGGTCTGTGACATATTACCCCTTTGTCTAAAGCAGCCTGGAAGCCTTCCTTACTTCTTTCATTAATTATCTCTCTTTCAAACTCTGCTACTAAGCCTAGGATACCTAATTGTAGCTTCCCTGCAGGAGTAGAAATATCAAATTCCTGCTGAAGCGTTACAAATTTTACACCCTGGGAAACAATTGTCTGGACATTAGTATATAGATCCAAGAGAGACCTAGCAAACCTGTCAAGCTTTGTAACTAATACCATAGTAGGGAGGTTTTCCCCTGCTTTGATAAGGTCCATCATTTTCATAAATTCAGGTCTTAACTTTGCTGATTTTCCAGACTTCCCAAAGTCAATAAAGGTCCCCAGTACCTCTATATTTCCTGCTTTGCAGTATGCTTTAAGGTCCTTCTCCTGATTTTCAATACTGTTTCTCTGGTCTGTAGTAGAGACTCTGCAATATAAGAAGGCTGTTTTCTCTGGCATTAGTTAAGCCTCCTTTTTTAGATAATTTATTTGAGAGGAGAGGTTATAAATTGAAATTTTAAGGTTTTTCCAATAAACTCCCCCTTTTTCATGGAAAGGGTAAGAGTTAGATTCAATTTTAGAAAGTTCTGATATATCGTGTTCTAATTCTTTGGTTAATTTTTCGAGTGTTAACATTTTAATCCCCCTTTATATACTAAGTTCTGTTTTTTGGGCTTTTTCTGTTGCTGTGCAAAAACCCTATAGACTTATTATATGTATATGTATAAAAAGGTTCTGCAATCTAATACCATTTACTTATTATATGAAAAATTTGAATTAAGAATACTTCCTTATAAAAGAATTCCAAGAGAAAGGGACCGGAGCCAGAGAATCTCTAACCATTTTATTATAATCTTCTATTTCTTCCTTTGAGTCTTTGGGCTCCTGTTCATGAGGTTCCTGAGAATCCATGTATAGAGCCATAGAGAGTTTCACAGGAAAGCCCCCCTTATAGCTAGGAGCCAGTAAATTAGAAATAATCCTGCTGTTTGTTTACAGCCTGATTTATAGGAGCAGATAAGAAGGAGAGGATTAGAGAAACAATAAAGTAACTGAGCTAATCCAGCATTACCCCCAGAAAGAATAAAGGTCCCTGCTAGACCCAGTATGACCCCGATTGAGTTAAGGATTTTTGTTATCAAGTGTACCACCTAGGATTATTCTTCATAATTCTTATGAGTCTGTTTAAGATAGAGTTCTGTAGCTTTGCAGAATGTTAGGCTCTGCTTTGGCTGGGTTTTTGTCTTATGGCTGGACTTTCCAGATGTCTCCTTTTTCTGGAGGTCCCTAGAGTCTCCATATAGGCTCATAGAGTCTTTTCTATGGCTCATTCTAAAGCCTGTTATTGCGGATAGTACCCCCTTAAGGAAATATTTCTTTCCTGAAGGTTTAACAGGCTTTTCCTGGGATTTTGAGAGGGTTTCTTTAGGTCTTACTCTTTCCTGAAGGTTTTTGGAGGCTGTCCAATTTCTGACCCCTGATACCCAGTAAAGGGAGCCATGGGACATAGACATAGACTTTTCAAGATAGGAGGCTAAGAGGTCCCCTGGTTTTCTCCCAGCAGATTCCAAAGGACAGGACCGAGCCCATACCCAGCCCCTTAAAGGCTCCTGTTTTATAGTGTGGATGTCCATTATGGGTCCCCCTCCATATTTGCACCATGTATATTGAAGAAGTTTTTTAGTAGCTAGCCAGTTTACTCCAAAAATAATTATGTGGAAGTGAAGCCGCCCGTTCTCCTGGAATTCTGCCACTTTAATCCAGCAGGCTCTTTCAGGGAGAACCCTTTTTAAGAACCTCTGCATTTTACCCCAGGCTTCTGACATTCTTCTATTTGCTTCCCATAAAGTATCCTGAGGTCTAGGCTGGGCTGTAAGTGTAAGAAATACCCCTTTCATAAATCTTTTAGAGGCAGCCTGATAAACAGCTCTAAAGCCTTCTATGTTTTCCTGCTGTCTCTGCTGGGATGTAAAACGGGTTTTATAATTTATTATAAGGTCCTGGGAAAATATAGGGTTTCCATCTGGAGCCCTTGAAAGAATTATTTTTTCAAATCTAACCCTATTACAATAATCTTTAAAGTGTTGGTCTATCTCGTTTTTTGCTTCTGTAGTGTATTTAAATTCTTTTTCTTCTTTATTATAATATCCGAAATTATGTATTCTGTTCATTATTAAAGCTGCTGCGACTCTTTCAGGTCCCGCCCTGACTAAGCCAGTTAAGGGTTTATATGTTCTGCTGTTATCGTTTTTATCTTTAAGGTTGCTTCTGTTAGGGTTTTTGGTTTTTTCCGTGTTTTGCTTATCAATGTTATCAAGTCTAGTCGGAGGCTTAAAAAAATTTAATGGGTTAGTTCTAACCCAGAGAAAACCCCCTTTATTTTCTATGAAGAATAATAATTTAGCCTTTTGAGTTTTGAAGTAATTATATAGACTCATTAAGGCTTTAGTCCCTGATAATTTCAGATAAGAGAGTATCTGGTTTACTGTCTTTGGTTCATTAAAACAGAAGTCTTGTATTTTTGCCTGTTGTTCTGGAGAGAGAGCCAAGATTACCACCTTGATTAAGAGAGAGCTAGGAGAACCCCTTATTTTTTGGTTTTTAGATAATTTTTTTTAACTGTGAATTTTTAGAAAAAAAAATAAAGGGTTTAAGTTAATCTTTCATAATCTAAAAATTTTAATAGATTCTCTATTTCTGCTTTGTGTTTTTTATAGCAGATATTTCCATATCCTAAAGCCTGAGTTTTAGGATTTTTAAGTTTCCTGTTACACCTTTTACAATTGGAGTACACCTGGAGAGATTCAGACATTAAGGACCCCCCCGTAGAGCCTTAGAGCCTGTTTATATATTTGTTGGTAATACTGTTCAGGCTCAAAGTATGGTTTATCACCATAGAGAGAATTATAAGCAGCCATTGAGGATAGAACAGGCTGTTTTTCTTCTTCTGTTAGCTGGCTGTAGAGAGCAGGAATAAACCCGCTTTTGTTTCTTCTTTCTTTTTTCTTCCTGGCTGTAAAAAGGAAAGGTTTTTTAGGCTGTTCAGGAGCCTTAAATTTTTGCTGAGGGCTCATAGGAGATAGCCCCCGAATAGCAATTCTTTCCAGGAAATACATTTATTCCCTTCCCAGGTCCCCATGTTGAGAATGTGAGCAGGGAATCTATAGAATAATACTGGGACTCCTTCTTTTTGGACTAATACAATGTAGTCCCCTCCTTCTTGTAATAAAATTTCATGCTGGTAAGAGTTAAAGCAGAGCCTTCCTGTTCTTAACCCATGCTTATATTTTTTATCTGTTACTAGGTCCTGACAGCTTTTAACCTCTGCTTTTATTCCTTCTATTGTGCAATCTATAGCCCCTTTGTAATCAAAGACTGCATTAGGATAGATGGCTTTAACCCAGTTTTCCATTTCTATCCCGTTTTGTTTTGCTCTTATGTTTCCTTCTGCTGTACTCATTCTTCCCACCCCAGGAGGAAAGCCCCAGCAGCCAGAAGTAGACCCATAAACATAAAGGAGCAGTAACAGCCCCCTTTTATAATACTGATAGTAATATTAGAGATATGAGACATTATTAATATCCCCCATATGCGAATTTTGTATAAATTGTTACAGCAATTAAGAAAGTTGAAAGGCAGAGAACAAAGAAAGTTTCTGAGCCTATTGATTTTATGAGCCTATTCATATGACTCATTAGCAGCCCCCCAAAATAGCAATCATTAGAAGGAGCATGATAAACCCCAGCATCCCCACAATAGCAAAGGCATAAGAAATGAAGGACATTTAAAAACCCTCCTGCTTTTCATATAATGAATTAAGGTTTATTGATTTGAAGTCTTTGAAAGAGCCAATTGGAGAAGAAACAAGAACAGCCCGTTCTAGTTTACTTTTCTTACATAGATCATTTGAAAATTCCATTTCTGATTTAAGCAGAACTGTATAAGTTTTCTGCTTAGACCTTTTTTTAGGGAGGGAGACTGCAAACCTTTTATTACTGTTCACAGCTAACCCCCCTTTTAATTATGCTGGGGAAGTGCCCCACTTGGTTAGACTTCTCCAGCTTTATAGGCTGGCGAAAAACAGAATTGCAAGACCTACAAATATAATCATGTTTCCGAGTCCTTTTAGATATAAGAAGACTGTTACATTTTGGACAGCAATTTCGTATTCTTTTTTGATTAAGCCCCAATAGGGAACCTATGGTATTTGTGTTTTCCATCTGTGCACCACCTTAATATTTAACAGCCTGTTAGGAGATTTAGTGGAGACCTAACAGCAATAAGTAATTATGTTTCATAGTATAAAAAAGTTTGTGCCATTCTTTTTAATAAATTTGAATATTTATTTGCTACACTTGATTAAATAATTATATTGCAGCAATTCTTTTAAATATAATGAAGTAATAGATATGTATTGGAGAACTGAGGGCTTCGGATTAATATAAACTTTTTTATGTGTACCACCTCCGAAGCCCTGAGAGCAATAACTTTTTTTCTAATGTTTTTTTGATATTGTTTTTCCCTTTAGTAAGAGTGGTTTTTTTCTTAATCTGTAGAGGTTATTATTTAAACTCCCTGGCTTTTTTGATGGGTGAGAGTTAAGAGCCAGGGAGGGAGACCCAGGAAAGAGTATAAGGAAAGGTTGAAGAGGCTTATTAAGGAAAAAGACCCTTTCCTTTTCTTCTTTAGGGTTATTTAGAAAGAAGAATTCTTTAACCTGGAGAATCCCAAAAAAATAATATAAGGTTTATGTTCCTTATATCTTTCTATATTTCTTTATTGTTTTATAATATTGGTTATTTTATTGTAAATAATATTGAGGCATCCCCGTAAGTATTCTTTGTTGTTTTGTGTTTTGTTTTTTTGGTTTTTCTTTTTCTTTCCTTCAAATTATCTAATAAATCAATATCCCCAGGAAGAATAGGGAGTTTTGTTTTTCGTGCTGGATATATTTGGAAGGGATCAAAGGTTTTTGATCCTGGGATATCTTGAATAGGTTTTATTTTTGGGATTGAGATAGGGGAATACTCTGGGAGAGTAACAGGAAGAGAGGATAGGGACTGATCCTGGACTTCAAGAGGAGAAAATATGGAGTCCTGCTTTAATTTGAGCTCTGGGACTGTTTCCCCTTTGAGTTTTGGGAGAGTAACACCCAAAATAGATATATCCTGCTTCTCTCTTGTTGCTGGTTTTAAGTCTAGGTTTAATCCCTGGGCTGTGAGAGGGAGACTTAAAGAAAATAGATCATTTGATAGCAATGCTTTCTGTTTTAATATTGGAACCTCCAGAGGTTTTAATACAGAGACTTCGTTTATTTTTCCTACTTCCTGAGGTTTTAATACAGCCATTTCCAAGGCTTTGGTTTTAGGAGTTTGGACCCCTGTTAATTCCTGATCTGTTATTAATTTTGGCTCTTCAGGGAATTTAAATTTCTGTACTTCTATTGTTTCTATTTTTAGTACTTCTGGAGTTTCCTGGACCTGTTCAGTATGAGAACCTCTCTGGGTCCTGGCTCTAACACTGGCTCTCCCCCTGGCTGAGACTCTCCCCCCTGTTTTAGTTTCTAGTTTCATTATATCAACTGCTCCCCCTAGTTTTGGTAATTGGTTTTCAGGGTATAATCTCCCATGTTTATATGCATAAGTAGGAACTTTAATTTCCTGGACTGTTACAGGTTTTTCTTTATATACTAACTGCTGTTTTGGAGCTGCTGCTTTTCGTAATGGGTTTTTTGTGTCTAGCCTCTGGGTTCTTCCCGCCCCTAATGAAGCCCTTTCTGATAAGGAGAATTCTTTTAATTTAGGAATTGAAAAGGTATCTTTTATTTTGGGTCCTGCTGCTCCTGCTCCCTTTCCTATAATATAGCCTCCAAGTAATTCCCCTGCTAATTCCCCAGGGTTTTCCCTGGCTTTGTGGACTGTCGCCCCTGCTGTTACTCCAAGTCCAAAGGCTGTAGAGTCTAAGGCTGACCCTCTATTTCTGGCTAAGTGTTCTAACCCTAAAGGTATCCCTCCAGCAGTACTAACAGCTATTTCTGGAAGGTTAGAAACTCCTCTTACAATGTCTTTACCTACTCCCTGACCTGGGAGCCTTGATAATATCCCTTCCTGAAAAGTATCTATTTTGCTGGAAAGAGCCTGGGACTTTTCAAAGATTCCATAGGTTTTTAAGTTCTGGGCTTTTATTTCTGGGTTTTGCAGCCCTTCTAGAGAGTAATCTTTTCCTTTTCCTGCTTTGTATCCTTCTTTTAAGGCTGTTAAGGTTCCTTTTTTGCTTATGGACTGCTGCTGCGTCTTTATTTGGTCTACCGTTTTAAATTTCTGGGTCCCTTCTATGCTCTCTTTATCTGCTGGCTTTGTAGCCCAGGAGGGACGCCCTACATTATAATTTATTGAGTCCCTTATTTTGTCTTCTGTGCTTCTGGAGCCTTCTGGAGAAGAGGAGGAGGGAGAAGTGTTTTTCCATGATGATGTATCCCCCTGGCTCCTTGTTGTTCCTTCTCTAGTAATTATACTTACTTTTCCTGTAGCCATTTAGAACCCCCCGTATTTTTTAAAGAAATTGTTAGGGGAAAATGTCCCCACTTGTTTAAAGTTTCCTGTTACTACTTTGAATTCCAGGAAAGGAATATCTTTTTCTTTTATTATTATCTGTTTCTTCCTTCCCATTTTAATCCCCTACCCACATGCTATATAAAGCCCCTGTTAGAGCTATTCCGGTGAAAATGTAAAGAGTATATAAGGCTGTGGAGGGAATATATATAGCTCCTGTTGCTCCTGGGACTGCTGCAATAAGACTCATAAAGAGCATGGCTATAGAGGTTCTAAATATGTTTTGAGACTTTGCGTAAATAGTCCCTACTGTAAAAACTATTAGAGCAACATAGAACCATGAACCCCAGAGAGAGGGGGAAGCCCAAAAAGAGTTAATTGGAGTAAAGAGGCTCTGAGCTGCTCCTGCTGGAGTTTCTAAGGCTGAAGAGTTAGTCATATTTGTTAAGGCTGGATAGTCCGATACATTAAATGAGTAATTAAAATTCTCCTTTAGGTTATTCATGCTTTTAAAGGCTTCTGATTGATTTATATGTGCCATATTATCTCCCCATGAATTTTATACTTAAGTGATAGACCATTACAGCCCCTAGTAAAGAGGCTATAGGCAAAGCAAAGGATACAGGGAGCCCTATAGCAACCATGACCGGATAAGCCCCCAGGAGAACTAAAATAATGAATTCAAATATTATTTTAATTCCCATGATTATAGACATCCCAGAGATTAGAGCATAGTCTAAGGTTCCTTTGTCTGCTATTGATTCATAACTTGTTTGGATGCTTGTTACTGTTTCTTGTATGTCCCCGTAAACGTCTAACCCTGCTATCTGAAGGCTGAAAGGGAAGACCCCAGCCAGCCCGATTAATACAAAGCTTAGTTGAAGTAAAAGCATTGTAAAAGCATAACTCTGTATTTTGTCCCCCATTGTATTCCCTCCATTATCCTAAATGTCCAGTTCTCTTATAGTGTAAAGCTGCTGCTCCTGCTGCTATTATCCAGACTAAGACCACAAAGCCAAAGCTCCCAGTATGCCAGGAAAAGTGATATCCTAGACTTGTTAAGATTGCTACAGATAAACAGGCTATATCATTTTTAGACTTCCCAAAACTAAGCAGGAATAATACAACTATTCCCCCGAATAGTGTATTTTTTAACCATGCTGGGTAAGACTCTGGGAAGAGGTCCACGTTTTGAGAAGAGGAATAAGCCCATGATTGAGAAGCAGTTTTACCCGTTATGGTTTCAATTTCAAAGAGAATTAAATATTCTCCTGCTGCTGAAAGGTCCACATTAAAAGAACCTGTGTTTAATGTGTTAGTCCCTGTAAAAATTGTGCTTCCGTTCATGGCTGTTACTGTTAAGGAAGCCTCTATTATGTTTTCTGAGGAGTTATAATAAACCATTATATCTCCTGCTGTTTCTGAGTATGTGAGATTAAGCCAGGGAGCACCATAGGAATGAATTGTAGACCCTTCTTTAAGAATTAAAGTATATTCGTTTAATCCAGGTTCTATATATTTTATGTAGTTGGTCCCCTGATAGTTTAAAGTAATTGTATAGTTTTTATAAGAGTCCATGTTTTGAACTGTAAAGGACCCCTGGGAATCAGTATAACCTGTTTTATCTGTTTCTTCTGTTACTGAGTCATATACCGAGTAGGAGACCCCTGGGAGAGTGTTGGAGTACCAGAACTCTTTTATTGTGAACCGGACATCATGTGGAGCATAATATACCCCTGACCCAGAGGAGGGAGCTAAGAATATGTCTTTTCGTGTTGTTGCTCCTTCTGCTGCTGTTTCTTGAAAAGTAAGTGATGTACTGAACCCATTTTTAGATGCAGAAATGTTATAAGCCCCTGGGTAAATTTCAGCAGTAATATAATACATCCCATTTGTATCTGTGTATAGATGTTTTGAGTATGTCCCGTTCGATATTGTGACTGTTGCAGATTTTAGAGTATTCTGGGTATCTTCGTTTTTTACATATCCCCAGAAGCCAGGAAGTGTATAATCGGGAGTAAGTGTGATTATTTGAGAGGAGAGGGAGAAGTCTGTTATATATATAGTGAAATCGTTTTCCCCCTCGTTAGAGCCTTGATTGTTATTATTTAGAGTTATGTTATAGTTTTGACCTGATAACCCAGATATTGTTATGTTGGCTTGTGTTATGGGAGTGTTATTATATATTAAATCAAGATTTAGAGAGACGCTATAAGGGAGTTCTAGTATAGTATATGTAATGTTATAGACTCCATTCTCATTTATATCAGGATATAAATATGTTATTTCCCCTCCTGATATCTCCCCCCCGTTGTTTGATTCATCTAGTATGTTTGTTTCAACGTCGGAACCAGCCATAAAGAGAATTTCTGGTAAGCCTTGTGGATTTGCTATAGATGAGTAGTAGAAATATGTCCCTGTTAATGTTTCTGAGTCCCTGACAGTTTCCAGGTAATACAGCCCGAAATTATTACCTAGTGTATTAAATCTGTTAAATGTTACATATCCGTGTTCTGCTGTGGTTGCATTATCTTCTGAAGGGATATTCCAGGATTTTATTAATCCTGCATTTGTAGGATTTGAGAGGCTGTATAAGTTTATTTTAAATTCGGATTCATGATAACTTCTCATTAGTTGAGTATTCCATGTAAATGTATAATTTTCTGAATCTTCGGATAGAGTCCCAGGACAGCCTATGATAGAGGATGTTGTATAATCATCTATATATATATAGGCTGTTGAATATGAATCTGCATTAACGTTTATCTGAAGTTTTCCTACTGTGGTAGAAGGTGAAGATGATATTTTTGATTGAGTAAGAACCCCGTCTAGATATAGATTGTAATAACTCTCTGCTTTGATTACCTCAATTTTAGTTCCTGCTGGAACTTCATCATAATACATGTTTGAGAAGTCACATATAGAGATATTATCAGAATTTAGAACTGATATGCTGAATGTTTGATGTATGTTACAGTTCCAAGCCATTATGAAAGATGTATATTGGAGAGGGGAGGATTCTACAGGATAAACAGAGTTTGTTACTTTATATACGGACCCTGCCTTAACAGATGCGTATAATACTGTATTCCCTTCTATGCTTCTAGGGTCTGAAATTGTGTCTAGGGTTCCTAAAGTATATTTCCAGTTTTCCAGATATGTGTCAGTATATCTTTCCATGTCATCGGAGAAGGCAGATACAGGAGAGATTAAGAAGCAAAAAATAAAGAGAAGGAATATAGGGAGTTTCATATTATCACCTATACCCGCTAGAATTTTCTGTAGTAGTAGCCGAAATAAATCCCCAGAGGATGAGAGAGAGGCTTATAGCTACTGGGATGTAAGTAAGAGCACCATCTAAAAAGCTAGCTGTTTTTGCTGCATTACCACCCATTGCGATACCAAAGGCAAATAGAAAATCAAAGATAGGCTGAGCAAAAATATAGCTACCACCTATCACAAAGAGACCTGATAAAACTTTTATCCATGCTGAAACAACACCCATATTAATCCCCCCCTTAAGATAATTGTGTTAATCCTCCTGCTGCTGTTGCTGCTGTATTTACTATCTGAGGTTCTGAGCCAGAGGACCCCCCAGCCAAGATAAAGCCTAGACAGGCTCCCAGAAGCCCAGCCATGATAAGCATTATTACCATATTACCATTTTTTAGAGGATTTCCTAATTTTCTACGTTCTACTGAAATGTATCTTTCTATTATTCCGTTTTCTGCTGCTGGGCTCCTGCTTTCCAGATAATTTTTAAGGTCTGATATTCTTATAACTTCTACATCCTGGAGTATTTTCCCGTCATAGGACTGTATTGTTTTTGCTATTTCTGCACCTGCTCCTCCAAGTTCTTCCCTTACTGTTTCTATTGGAGTTTGATAGTAATATAATAACTGAGAATATGTTTCAATTCCTGCTTCTTTTATATCTCTGAGCAGAGGGAGAACTTTAGCCTTTGCTGATCTGTTATAAGGAGCATAACAAAGGATTCCAGCAGACCCGTTAAAAGTAAAACTATCTTCAGGTTCAGGCTCATATACTCCGTAAGAGCTTTGATATACTCCATCTGTTTCTTTGGCTCCTTCTACTGTTAAAACGTTATCTCTTGTTAGTTTTACCACGTACTGACAGCCTCTTATTTTTGCTATAGCTATTTTTATCCATGCTGGGAAACCAAACATTGTCAAGAAGAGAAGGAAGCCTAAAAGGAGACTTTCCCCTATGCACATATAAGATAACGTTGTTAGTGTGTCGCTCATTACTGTTTAACCCCCTGTTGTATCTGCTGCTGTTGCTGTTGGTCCTTTGGGGCTCCAAAGCCCAGGAACCTAGATTTTTTAGGTTCTTCTGTTTTATTTGTTATCTCATGGCTGCTAGTTGTTGCTCTTTTGATTAGAAAACCCTGCTTTCCCAGACTGCTTAAGCATCTGGAAACTATTGCAGCCTGATCTGCTCCAGATAGGTCCCTGTTTCTTAACTCGTTATCCCGAAGAGAAGCCCCCGCTTTTAGTTCTCTTATCCTTACTAGGTCCTCTATATCAAGGACATCTATTTCTGAAAGATTGGAAAATGCTAACTGTTTGTTAAGGCTCCCCCAGTTAGCCTCCAATTCTTTAGAAGGAATACCATTTGGAGTTCCAGCATAGGTAATTGTATCTAGCTGGACCCCTGGGAGTAATTTATTTTTTGTTGTATCAGTCATTTATATAGCCCCCTGGACTCCTGGCAGTAAGTTATTATTCCTGCTGCTATGAGCCCTATTATTACTGCTGGATAGAAATTTTGATAGTAAAGGAATATCATGGAGGCTCCGGATAGGAAGCCGACCCCAAATGATACGAGCATGTAGAAAGGCTTTGGAGAGAACTTTAAAGACATGGAGAGCACCCCCTTTTTATTCTATGTCTTTTTCTTTTAGATTTTCTGAATAGTAGAATGTTTTGATTACTCCGAGAGCCCCAGATAAGAGAGCTAGACCCCCGTTTAAGTAACCGTAAACGCTTTCATATGTTATTACTTTGTATGTTTCAATGGCTCCAGATGTTGAATTCATTAAAACATATGTCTTTTCCATATCAAAGGAGGCTAAAGAGCAACATAAAAATAAGGCTGTGCTTAAAAAAATTAAAATCCCTTGATAGTTATCTTTTTCTAGGCTGTAGAAGAAGATAAGAAATGCTGCAATTTCCAAGAATAAAAAAAGTGTTAGGTCCAGGAGGACCCCCCCTTTTTCTTTGTAAGATGAGAGAGGATAGAAAGAAGGTTTTTTACCTTCTCCCCCCGCCTAGACCCATGAGAGCCCCTATAATTACAACGAAGACTCCCACGTAAGGAACCATCGAGAACAAGTCAATTGCTCCCCAGCCAGAAGATTTTATGTTTGAGTATGATGTATTTGCTTCTTCTGATGCGAGAGCAGCTATTTTACCGTCGGTCTGTCCCTGGAGAGTACCGAACAGCAACGCACAAAGCATGAGAGTAGCCAGAAGAACAAGAATACCTATTGCGGAACCCTGGGCAAATGCACCCTCGTGCTTTACGAACTTCGATTCATAGACGGCTTTAAAGCCTCTATCGTGACATTCTGAGAGATATTTACAGACTTTGTCGGAGAAACTCATTTTCTTTGCACCTCCTATACAACTATAGATTATTTATAGTATATAATTGTAATAGTTGTATGTAGTTCTCCACTACATAGACAAAGTTTTTTTAGAAATTAAACAGAGGTTTTAATATGGCAGGTTATAAACTTATGGATTCTACAGGAAAGCCTTTGGGCTTTGTATTTCCACATCAAGACCTTTTGGTTTCAATGACTGAAGCCCTGAAAGAGCAGCAGTTAACAGCATATATTGACCTTTCAGAGCACCTTAAAAATATGTCTATCCTGGCTTTTGATGAAAGGGACTTCCAATCTTTAGAAAAGATAGAGGAAGTTAAGGCAGCCTTCAAGAAACATATTAATACTGTTTCTGTTGAGAAGATTGATAATTGTACTATATATAATATTGAAAATGTTAATTCTGAATATTTTAAAAATGCTGACCTTAAAATTATGTGCGAGTATAGATTTGCTGGAGTAATTGAAAGGATATGTATAGCAGCCCTTAGAAAGACTATTTTAAGGGATCAAGTACCAGAAGCCCAGACAAAAATTTTCTATCAACCTGGTAGAGATATAGACCTTACAATAAGAGGATTTAATGAGTATTTGGAAGAAAAGGGTTTTTCCCCTATGAACCTGGAGTGAGTTTAAATGGAGGATATGAGCCCTTATTATGAAAAAAAGTTTGGAGTTCAATTTAATTGGTTCTGGTATTTTGTAGATATTGCTAAGAGAGCTTTCCTTTATGAAAATTCTTCTTTTCAGGCGGCGATAGGTAAGAGACGCTCTGGTAAATCTATTTTTTGCTTAGCTGCTGCTGGAGCAGTGGACCCTGACTTTAATGAAGAAAAAATATGTTTTGGAATTGATGAACTTAAAAAGGTCTTGAATGATGGTAAAGAATGTGCTGTTGTATGGGAAGAGGCTGGAGCCTCTGCTTATAATAGGGATTTTATGGACGAGAGGAATAAAATTATCTCCAAAACTCTTCAGGTTTATGGTTTCCGAAAAATAGCCCTTTATGGAAACTTCCAGCATTTAAAGTTTCTAGATGGAGATATAAGGCTTCAGTTAGATTGTTTCTTCAGGTTAAAGGCTATGAATAGTTTTGATGATAGTAATAAGCCATTCACTCAAACATGGGCTGAGCCTTATTGTATTGTTACAGATTATATTCAAGAGCCCCTTATAGCTCCATATAAGGTCCAAAGGGATGGATTATATCAGGGGATTGGAAAAATCCCTATGCCACAGATGTGGGACCTTTTTGAGATATGCGGAATAACTAAGCAGACATATAAAGCATATCAGAAGAAGAAAGAAGAGTATTTTGTAGAGATAGGGGAAGAGGATAAGGGGAAGGAGGAGCAGGAAGAAGTATTTTCAAAGAGAGAGCTAAAGACCCTTACAAGAGTTAATGTTGCTTTTCTTAATTTGGCTTCCAGGCTGACAGAGGATGAGAAGATAACAAAGAAAAGGATAGCTGACCTGGCTGATATTCCGGTTAGTACTTTGAATGTCTGGCTGTCTAAAGCAGAGGGAGCTCAGGACCTGCAGGACAGGATTACAGAATAAGAAACAACAACGAATAATTTTTTTGATAATACTTAATACAAAACAAAAAATTCAACTTTTAGCCCCTTGAAGGCTGAAAGAGACTTCTTTTTTTTGTTGTTTTTTCTCCTGGGTTTTTGCCCAGAAATGGTCCATTTTTTCTTTGGTTTTCTCCTGGAGAATTCCCAGAATTAGAGGGAGATATAGTATTAAGAAAGCCAGGGAGACAGAAGATATAATATAAACTACTATAACAGAAAGCATATCGAAAAAAGAGGGAGGGAGAGTATATAATATTTTCCTGTTACAAAGAATTAAAAGATACCTTCACTTCATCAATCCCGTATTTAGTGCAAACAGAATCAATTTCGTCTTCTGTCATTGATTCTATGACTTCCATTATATTCCATTTGTTTCCGTTCAGATCGATTAGTGTATAGAGTTCGTATTTTTTTACCAAGTCTTTTCACCTTTCAATTCTTTTGTTACTGGTATTCTATTGCAGTTTTTCTTATTGCTTCTATGATTAGTTCTTTATGGACTTCGTAAGGAATTAAGAGGGATAACCCAGCAGGAGGTTTAAATGCTTCTCCCTTTGCAGACAGGAGCCCCCAGTAACCCCCCTGAAGCCTTTTGATCGTATAGCAGTATGCACCTTTATCATCTGTCCAGAATTCAGAGCAGCAAACCCCAGGTCTTTTCCCTTCTGGAAAATCATTGTCTGAAAGGTTTTTTTCCTGCTTTTCTGCAAAGTCTTTAAGTCTGCTGTATCCACATCTAAGCCCAGCCAGCTTTAAATATTCAGTAATAAAGTTTCTGTTTCCATCGAGAATATATATCATTTAGAGACCCCCCTTATTAACTTCTATTATTTCAATGATTTTTAGGACAAAGTAATATTTTCCTGTTACTGCTCCCCATGCTGTTTTTCCTTCCCCTACTGTAACTTTACATTTTATTATTACATAAGGAGACTTTGAGGAGTAACCATTTAGTAATTTTACTTCTATTATTTCCCCTTTGAACTTACCCAGCCTGGATATATAGAAGGCTGATAGGTCCCGATATTCTTCTTTCTTTTCTCCTGAAAGTATAAGGTCCAGCCATTTCTTAGTTATTGGAAAGGTTAACAGGTTAAGCCCCTCCTAGTGTAAGGCTGAAGAAGAGGAGGAGACCCAGGACCCCTATAAGATTCTGAAGCCTAGCAGATCGGTTCATATTATCCCCAGCTTGATAGAAACATACTGGCTTAATATCCTGGCTCTTTCTGAGAGTCCAGCAGCCTCCAGGACCTTTGAGAATACAGAAGTTTCTATAATGTTTATAGCATACACCACCATGAAAGACCCCCCAGCCTTATTTAATCGTAAATGTTATATTTTTCCAGAAGGGTATTAAACTCCTCCTGTTTCCTGGAAATCCTTCTTCTATTTCTTTTAATTCTTCGTATTCTGCTTTTTCTGCTGGTATAGCATCATACAACCGCCCGCATCTAGAACATTCAAATTTTAAGCCATGTTCTGTTTCTCTACTGTTGAACACAAAGTTTTTGCAGTTTGGACATACCATGTTTAAGACCCCCCAGCCTTATTTAATCGTAAATGTTATATTTTTCCATGAGTGTTATAAACTCATTCGGTTTTCTGAAAATCCTTCTTAATAGACCTATTTCAGAAGAATTTAGTGTATGATTGAATAGGTCCCCTGTTTCATCTATGAAGCCTTTTTCCATTTCTTGTAATTCCTCGTATTCTGCTTCTTCTGATGTGCTGCAAAGCCTCCCTCCTGCTGTCTGAAAGGCTATAACTTCTTTGACCATGATGTTAAACCTCCTCTTTTAATTCATCTGGATATACGGACCCTGAGTAAATCCCGTTACAGTAAATAGCTAACCTTACATTGTCTGAATGTTCTAAAGGATATTTTTCATAGTTAGAGATAAAGAGGTTCACTTTATCTCTGTTTCCTTCATATAGGGAGAGATAGAACCCAGATAGTTTATTTTTAGTTATTACTGCTTTCATTTGCTTTTATTCCTCCCTGTGTATTATGATTGATATTTTAGCGTTCTTAAATTCCCCTGTCCCTCCTGGGACATAGAGTACCCCAGATGAGGGAAGAGTAATGTCTGTTATTTCTGCTTTCAGGTCTTTTCTTTGAAAAGTTATTTCTCCTGCTTCTTTTTCAGAGTATCGTTTTACAGTCATTGAAAATAACCTCCAGGGACCAATATATAGCCATTATTAAAGCAAAGCTTTCTGCTGTGACAATAACTACCAGGGACCAACATATAGCCATTATTAAAGCAAAGCTTTCTGCTGTATCATTATCTTCCTGGAAAGGTTCTTTATATCTTATACCCCTTAATGGGTCTGTGTAAGAGATTGAGACCATAGTTCAACACCTTTTATTATGTGTCCACAAAACGGACAGGTTAGAGAGTTAAAGTTATTTGCTGTTTTTCTGAATTCTTTTTTACATTGCGAGCATGTAAAAAGTTTATACATGGGAGAGCCTCCCGATTCTTTTTTATGAAAGTTCATCCCTTAGAGTTTCATTGTATAGTTCTTTCATTTCTTGATAGGTCCCTTCTGAAGAAACCCAGAATTATCCCTGCACATCATGGATGATAAAGAAGGCTTTAAAATCCATTGTGCAGAGTTTTAAGAAGCCTGTCTGTAGTTGGTCCATAAGGATTATTTTTTCTCCCTGCTGCGAGGCTGGGAGCCCAGACCATTTTATTATAACTTTCATGTGTACCACCTTTGTATTTTTTTTAAAATTCTTTGAAGGTCCAGTTAAAGGACTCTTTCTTTTCTCCTGCTCCTTTGAAAAGGATTATACAGTTATCTGGATCTATTTTCTGTTGTTCTGGAATTATATTTGAAAGATCAATATCAAGAACCATATTATACCCCCCTGGTTTTAGACTGCTTTTTATGACTCCCTTCTAAGGTTATAGAAGAGAGCCCTCCTGGTTTAATACTCGTTTGCGTAACATTCGCTTACTGCTTGTTCTACTATCTGAAACTCTTCTTCTTCTGTTTCCCGTAACATGATTTCGTATTCGACTTGATCTAGTATGTGTAAAAGTTCCTGCTTTGCATTTATTAGTTCGCTGTATGTCATTTCTTTAGTTGGTTTGTTATCCATTCGTTAAGCCCCCCTATGTGTTATTAGTTTGTATTGTTTTTTCTTGCTTCTCTTAGTTTTAAGAAGTTCTCCCATTCGTCATTCCCTATAAAATTTTTACATCCTTGCCCTGTGCATTTTTTATATCCTTTTTCACATTCTGTCCCTGCTGTTTGAATTATTCCGTTTACTTTAAATGTTCTCATATTTTTTGCAAATTTACAAAACCCATTTGCTTTTACCATTTGTTTAAGCCTCCTGATAGTTTGGAAGAGTTAAGAGGTTCTGTTTTTCCCTGGAAGACCCCCCCTTATACTCTTAGTTTCGCTTTGTACTGTTTACAGATTTTTGTTTCTGAAAATTTAATCTGTTTTTTAATCTTTACAAATTCCATCTTTTCTTTTCGATTGTTTGATTTTTTGTAGCTGTTTTTTGGGCTTTGTTTTAGCCCTTACTACCCTATAGTCTTTGAAAGTATATAAAGTTATCTTAGAGTATAGTTATAGTATTCTAAGACTTGTTTAAATAAGAAAGTGTAAAATAGATAATTTTATGCTCTAGGTCTACCCTAAGAGCATTAAAAAATATTAAATAAATATAGGATGAATAAAAAGGTTTATTTGTCTGGCTGTTCTGGGCTGTTTTGGTCTTTGGGTCTT
>Ga0172378_10002312_pt1 | contig 17808 bp, 20 predicted proteins | sample GrowelOW332metaG_FD_119755 | JGI IMG/M metagenome (GOLD analysis project Ga0172378, IMG submission 119755) | Groundwater microbial communities from an aquifer near a municipal landfill in Southern Ontario, Canada - Pumphouse #3_1 metaG | ecosystem: Environmental > Aquatic > Deep subsurface >... | reverse complement strand
TTGAGATTGCAAGCTTGTTAGGGTGCTCAAGTAAATCAATCGTCGCATGGATAAGAAACTATGAGTCTATGGGAGAAAAAGCTTTTGATGAGAAACCGAGGAATCAAGCATATACAAGAGAGTTCAAAACCGAGGTTATAAAATCTTACTTAGAAGGTGAAGGATCCTATGAAAATTTAGCAAAGAAATATCAAATAACATCACATACCTTAATCAGCAACTGGGTTTCAAAGTATAATAGACATAACGAGATCAAAGCATATGATCCAAAGGGGTATGTCTATATGGCGAAAACAAGAAAAGTAACTTTTGAAGAGAAACTAAAAATCATTAAATGGACGATGGAACATGATAATGAATATAAGCTAGCTGCTGAAAAATTTGAAACATCTTACGCTCAAGTGTATAACTGGGTTAAGAAATACAAAGCAGAGGGTGAAGAGGGCTTAAGGGATAATCGTGGCAAGAGAAAGCCTGAAGAACAACTCACAGAGATTGAAAAACTCAAACGTGAAGTTGAACTTCTAAGACGAAACAATGAACGTCTGGAGATGGAGGCTGAAGTCATAAAAAAATTCCAGGAGATAGAAAGGAGGGATATTTTAGCAAGGTCCGCCAAGAAGCCAAATACAAAACGATAAAAGCTCTTCATGAAGCAAAGAAATATCCCATTTTAGTGTTATGTGAGATTCTTTTAATCAAGCGTAGCAGCTACTATAAGTGGGTAAATAGAGTAGAAACTGATGAGGAGAAGCTGAATCATGAATTATCACAACTCATCATAGAGTATCATGATGAGTTTAAAGGCATTTTGGGATATAGACGTATGACTTTATGGATCAATAAGCGGAACCAATCCAATTATAATAAGAAACGCATTAGAAGGCTCATGGGGATGATGGGTATCTCTTCAGTCATTCGTAGAAAGCGCAAGGGATATATTAAAGTTAGACCTGAAGTGACTGCAGAAAACGTCTTGAATCGTAAATTTGAAGCTGAGAACCCCAATGACAAATGGTTGACAGACGTCACTGAGTTTAAGGTTATTGGTTCACAAATGAAGCTTTATTTAAGTGCGATTATTGATCTCTATGACACAAGCGTTATCAGTTATCGAATGGGTATTTCCAACAACAATCAACTCGCAAACGAAACCTTTGAAGAGGCAATCATAAAAAACCCTGAAGCGAAACCGATATTTCATAGCGATCGCGGATTCCAGTATACAAATAAAGTATTTCAAAAGAAGCTCACATCAAGAAGTATGACTGTGAGCATGTCAAGGGTTGGTAGATGTATAGATAATGGACCTATGGAAAGTTTTTGGGGTACACTTAAATCAGAAATGTACTATTTGAATGAGTTTCATGATATCAATAAGCTTAAAGAAGCAATCAATCAGTACATCATTTTCTACAATGAGCAAAGATATCAAGAAAAATTAAAAGGCTTAACTCCGATTGAATATCGAAATCAAGCCTTAAATCAACTAAATATTTAATTATTTCCACTGTCTACTTGACAGGGGGCGGTTCATATTAAAGATGTTTTTTATATTTTTATAAATCATAAGAAATATGATAATGTTCTAAAACCTTATTAAATAGTTCTTGATATACATCAGGATGTTCTGCTAGATAAGTTTTAGCGTTTTCACGTCCTTGTCCAATCTTTTCATCATTATATGCATACCATGCTCCACTTTTTTTAATTAATTCAAGGTCAGCTGCTAAATCAACAAGTTCTCCTGTTTTAGAAATACCTTGTCCATAAATAATATCAACACTTGCCACTTTAAATGGAGGTGCTACTTTATTCTTAACAACTTTAATATTTGCTTTATTACCAATAATTTCATTACCATCTTTTAATGCTTCAGATCTTCTAATTTCTAAACGAACACTTGAATAGAATTTTAATGCACGGCCACCTGGCGTAACTTCAGGATTTCCAAACATTACACCAACTTTTTCTCTAATTTGATTAATAAAAATTGCGGTTGTTCCAGATTTAGAGATAACACCTGAAAGTTTACGCATAGCTTGTGACATTAGTCTTGCTTGTAATCCAACATGAGAATCACCCATATCACCATTTATTTCAGCTTCTGGTACAAGTGCTGCAACACTATCTATAACGATTGTATCAATAGAACCTGAGCGAATTAAAGCTTCAGCAATTTCTAATGCTTGTTCTCCATTATCTGGTTGTGACAAAATAAGTGCATCAATATCAACACCCAAAGCTTTTGCATATTTTGGATCTAATGCATGTTCTGCATCAATAAATGCGACAAATCCACCACGTTTTTGAACTTCAGCAATTGCATGAAGGGCTAAAGTAGTTTTCCCTGAACTTTCTGGTCCATATATTTCAATAATTCTTCCTTTAGGATAACCACCTATACCTAAAGCAATATCTAAGGCAAGTGATCCTGTAGGATTAGCAGCCATTTGATGGTCAGCTTCATCACCAAGACGCATAACTGCACCTTTACCGTATTGTTTTTCTATTTGTTTCATTGCAATTTCTAGTGCTTGCGTTCTTTTATCTTTGTCCATGATATACCTCCATCATTATATTAAATCAAATGTATTATTTTTACTTTTTAAATACTCGCTAAAATTATTTTTCTATTTTTCATAAAGTAGTCAATACCACTAACTAGTGTCATCATAATTGCAAACCAGAAAATGATATTACCAATGATAACTGGTAAACCAAAATCATTAAATAATAAAATAATCAACGCCAACATTGTTGATGCTGTTTTTATTTTGCCATAAGGACTAGCAGCAATAACTTTACCTTGATCAACTGCAATTAGTCTTATACTTGTAACAACAAACTCACGCATAATCACAATCATAACAGCCCATAACGGAACTCGTGAGGGATCTAAAATCATTAAATATAACATTGCCAATAAAACAAGCACTTTATCAGCAATTGGATCTAAGAACTTACCAAACGTTGTAATTTGATTATATTTTCTCGCAATATACCCATCAAGAAAATCAGTTAAAGACGCAAAAACAAAAAGTATCGCAAAAATAAAAGACCCTATCGATAAACCCAAGAATCCAATATCAGCTTTCAAAGAGTTTACGTAAATAACAACAAGCATGATTGGGATCATAATAAATCTAATTATTGTTATTTTATTTGCAGTTGTCATAAAATACCTTCTTATCATAGTTATTCATATATATTTTATCATAAATCTTTAATTATTGTTGCAATTTTAATCGCCATTTGATACAATAGGTATGCAAATGTAGGAGGTGAAATTGTGGCTAATATTAAACAACAAATCAAACGCAATAAAACCAATGAAAAACGTCGCTTGAATAATGCATCATATAAATCATCAGTTAAATCAGCTATTAAAGCTGTCGAAGCTGCTGTTCAAGCAAATGACAAAGAAAAAGCATTAGAAAATTTATCTTTTGCACATAAAAAACTTGATAAAGGTCTTGCAAAAGGTATGTACCATAAAAATTTTGTAGCAAGACACAAATCAAATCTAACTAAATTGGTTAACAGCCTATAAAAAGAAGCATCAGAGATGCTTTTTTTTATTTGTCTTTTTCGATTTCAAATCTTCCACCATATTGTGCAATATATTTCACATGCGGAAGTTTTTTCCCGTTAACACCATATTTTGGATTAAAACCAATTTTATTAACATAATGACTAATATTTGGTTTTTCTTCGTTCATTTTTAATAACACTTCATAAGTTGCTTTAATATCATCTAAAGCTCTATGCGTATTTTTAACATTTACTTGATATTTTGCAACTGCTTGATCAAGACGATGCGGATATGGAAAACGATCTTTATAAACTGCCATGACATCTAAGATGTCATTTTTTATTTCAAATTGTGGTAAATCATATTTTTTAAATAATTGTTCTAAAAATCCTAAATCAAATACAATATTATAAGCAATAAGCAATGTGTCTTTATTTTTATACATTAAATATAGTTTTTCAAACGCTTCGCTTTCTGATATACCATCACGTAATAACATTTCATCTGTAATATGCGTGATTTCCGTGATTTTTGGGCTTAGTGGCTTATCAGCAATCACCAATGTCGATAATTCATCAACAATCGTATATGTGCCATTAACTGGTTCTAATACAATGGCTCCTATTTCAATAACTTGTTCAAATAATGGATTTAATCCAGTTGTTTCAAAATCAAATAATAAAACTCTTTTATGATTAAACATATTTACGCTCCTAACAAATATAATTCTAAACCAAGTTTTTTATCTTTTAAGCCTGATTTAATTTCATAGTCTAATTGTGATAATTTTTTTAAATGTGTCTCTAATTGATCTAAAGATTGTGAAGAGGCATTTTTAATTAAATAATATGTTCTTCCTGAACTATAGCCAAAATGAGTTGCAATTTCATCTTTACTGAATCCTTTTTGAAGTAAAAGTCTTGCGTGAAATAACTCTCTCATCTTATTTGCAATAAAATTTAAGATACGAAGTGGATCTTCATTTTGAGCCACTAAATCTTCATAGATTTCAATTGTTTTTACATTATTTCTTTCAATCATTGCATTAGTTAATTCAAATATATTATCTTCTAAATTTCTAGGCACTAAAGATAACACATCTTGTTCTAAAATTTCTTTTTCGTCTGTTTTATATATTTTTAATTTAATGAGTTCTTGTTCAATTAAATCAAAATCATAATTTGTTCGATTAAGTAGCATTTCAATTGCTTTTAAATCCATCTTATAAGAAGCTTCAGTAATACGATTTAAAATAAACGTAGGATAATCTTCTTTATTTAAATCTTTTATTTCCTCTATATAAGTATACGATAAAATTAAATCTTTTAATGTGCTGGATAATTCAGCTGTCGCATTTAACTGAATAATTAAGATAACATCAGGATTTGGATTTTTAAAATACTTGATCCATTGTTTTTGTTCGCCTTCTGTTAATAAATCAAAATTTTCAATATGTGTTAAAATTACTATTTTTAAATCAGCAAAAAAAGCTATGGTTTGAAGTTCTTCTAAAACATCGTCACCATTATTTTCATCTAAATCGTATTTTAATATATTAAAATTATCAACATTTAAAGTTTTAATATGACTTTCAATTGCTTGTTTAACAAAATATAAATTTTTGCCTTTAAAGACATGAATAAGTTCTTGCATGCTTGCCTCCAATGATATATTCATTATACTAAAAAAACATGTTTTTTCATAGGTAAGTTCGCCATTTTCCTTTACCAAAATAATATCGATAAAATACTGTACCATCAATATCTGTCCGATAAATATCTATATGCCTTTGTTCTAACCTTTCAATGACATCTATTGAGGGAAACTCATATCGATTATTTTTACCAACTGAAATAAGCGCATATGATGGATTTACCATTTCAATAAACGTATTTATTGATGAAGTATCTGACCCGTGATGAGCAATCTTAATCACATCGCTTTGTATTTGATTTTGATAAGTTTGAACAATCTTATTTTCTGCCGTGCTCTCGATATCACCTGTCATTAAAATATCATAATCACCAATGTGAATCTTAAAAACTAACGCATTATTATTTGAATCACCATAATCAATGATTGGATTGTAAAAATATACTTTTTGGTTATTAAGTTCTATAAAATCTCCTGCTTTAGCACGCATGATATTTGCATCATAATGTGGATAGCCCATATCATAAGCACTAAGAATAACTAACTCAACATCGAATGTATAAATAATTTCAACTGCTTCTTTTATGTGATCTTCATCACTGTGCGTTAAAATCAAATAATCAATTTTTGTAATACCATGATTTTTTAAAAAATAAGTCGTTTGGTCAAAACAATCAACAACTAAATGTGTATCTTCACTTTTGATATAAAACCCATCACCTTGTCCTACGTTTAACATATAAAATAAGTCAGAGTTTATCTGTTTAAAAGCAAAAGTCGGTAAAAAACATATAATGATGTATATAATTAAACGTTTTAATATCTGCGTTGTATGTTTAGCTGTCAACAAATATAAAGTTAAACCATAAATGATAATTTTATACCATATATTAAAACTATGAAAATAAATAATGAAGTGATCATTATATATAAATTCAATTATATCAATTGTCAAAAATGATAAATGATTCATTAAAAATGTTAACTTAGGAAAAATAAATATAACCCATGTTAAAGGATACATCACATAACTCATCCATATCATCATAAAAGGTGCAATAAAAATATAGAGCAATGATATTTGATTTTGAAATGGTAAAAGCGAAAGTAAGACAATAAAAGACATTACATACCGTCTCGTTAATAAAGATAGTTTTTGATATAAATAACTTGTTAAATCTAACATCAAAATAATGATAAATACTAATAAAAAAGCTTGACTATAAAGCAGATTTATATCTAGCATCACAAGTATAAAAAAAACAATAAATAGGCGGTCAATACTTAACAATCTTAACTCGAATTTTTTGTTGCCAATAATGAGCATATAAGATAGACATAATCTAATGATGCTTAAATCGTAATTTGATAAATAAATTAGACATAAATAAAGCATACATATAATCACTTGTTTCATGTTTTGTTTTATATTTAGATTAAATAAAACTTTTTGCATAAACATCATAAAAACAAATATATGAATCCCTGAAACTTGTAATAAAAATGATAATTGAAGACAATCATATGCTTCTTCAATTTTATCATCATTCATAGACTGACCAAAAATCAAAGATTTTACATAAGCATTTTGATTGTTTTTTTCTAAATCATATCTTAATTTGTTAATATGAAATCCTGGTTGAATTTCTCCCATATCAATAACACTGATTTTTCCATAAATTCCTTTAGATATATAATAATCATCATAATCAAATCCAAAAGGTATTGATTCATGTTCAAAATATTCAATATCCGCATCTAAATAAAAGTGATCACCAATATCAAATGTATCCTCATAAACATAATAAAAGTAAGTTTTATGCTTATAAGTAATATGTAACCTTTGATATGTTTCATATTCATCAATATATGATACTTTAACATCTCCAGTAATATGGGAATCGTTTGTTTTAGTATCAATGATATAAAAACTTAAAATGATGACACTTGAAAGAAAAAAGAGTCTTAACCAAAATATTTTTTTATAAAAAACACATAAATAAACAGCTAAAAGAATAAACATCAATCGATAATGAAGACTTATAATTAAAATAAATGTAGCTATTCCTTCAATATAAATATCATCAAATAGTAATATAAGGTCTGATTTTTTCAAGTGTTGCTGCACCTATATATTTAACATTAATAAGCGTATCAATTGATTGAAACGCCCCATGCTCTTCTCGGTATATGATAAGGTTTGCTGCTTTTGTTTCTGTCATATATGGAATTGTAAGTAATTCTTGAAAACCTGCTTGATTAATATTTACCAATATGGTAACTTGTGTTTCATCAGCATCTTTTGAAGGTATGATGATTTGTGTATTTGTTGTTATCATTTGTTGATAAATAATTTCTTGGTCATTAGCATTTTCAGTTAAGCCTCCTGCTTGACGAATTAATGTATCATAAGTTACTTCATCAAAAAATACATAAGTTCCAGGAAACGTAACTTCGCCTGAAATGGTAATTTCTAAATATGTAATATTATTTTCAACACCATAATAACTTTCTTGTGTTTCAGTTTTTGGAAATACTAAGATAATCAAAAACATCGTAATACTTAAAGTTAAATAAATATATCTTTTCATAAAAAACCTCCATATAATAATAGAGGTTTAATATCATTTTTACTATAAAAAAAACTTATCAACAGATAAGTTTATTTTTTAGCAATAAAATATAATTTTCTTTCATCAGGTCCTTCTACTATTGTTGTTATAAATCCTAAATTATCTAGAATTTTTAAATAATAAGAAGACTGTTTAACATATTGAACAATTAAGTCAATCTTTTTATCAACAGTAATTTGATGCACCAATTTATTATTTTTAACATCAATATGCCATTGATATTTAATAGGTTCTATCTCTTTTTCATCATAATTTTGATATGCTTCTAACATTTCATATTTATAAACATCAAAAATGAGCACACCATCTTTATTTAAAGCTTGATAAAAGTTTTTTAAAACATGTTTTGGATTTTTAAAATAATTTAAAACATCAAAACATGCAACAATAGCATCAGCGTTTATTGTTATTTCATCATTTAAATCATGAATAAACAAAGAAGCATGTAAATGATTTTCCATTAATTTTTGGCTTGTTAAAGCAAGCATATCTTCGTCAATATCTAATGCAATTGTTTCAAAATCTTTTGCAAAATAAGTAGTCAAATATCCCGAGCCACAACCAGCATCAATTAATACTTTCTTATTTTCAATATATGGCATTATAAAGTTATAAATTTCTTCGTAATCGATATCAGACATTAAGATATCATAAATTTCTGCAAAACTCATCTTATTTGTTTAACATCCATTAGACGTTTATCAAAATCATAATACTGTCTTTGGTCTTCAGTAAAAAGATGAACAATAACTTCATTACAATCAATAAGCACCCAAGTGCCACCTTTACCTTCAACATTTTTTATTTCATCTAAAGTTAGTTTTTGTTTTAAGTGATTAATTGCTGCACTGCCTTGTCTTTCATTGACAGTCGCAATCACAAAATAATCATAGAATGGTGATGTCTTCCCAAAGTCATAGACTTTTAAATCTTTAACCTTTAAATCCTCTAATGTTTCTATAATTGCATTAATTTTATCCATTTGATACCTCCACATAATAATTGTACGCTTCTATTTGCGCTTCACTTGGTAATAATTTTCTTTCCGTTAAATCTTTTATACTTAAAAGCATACAGTATTTCACTGTTTGATCTAAATCTTTAGATGCCATTAAAAATATTTCGTTAGTATCAAAATATGTTCTATTTGGTTCACAATAGTCACTTATAAATAATATTTTTTCCATAACTGTCATTTTGGGTTTACCAAACACATGACATTTAATTGCTGAAATCATTTCTTTATCTTCTATTTTTAGATTTTCTCTTAAAAGATAAGCACCTTGATATGCATGAAATAACACAGGATAATTTTTAACTATTTGAATTTCTTCTTGAGTTAAAAAAGTTTCATCATATAAATCATATTTTGCAAAATCATGATAAAGTCCAATTAACATCATTTTATCTTGATCAACACCATAAATTTTTGCGAGTTTAACTGCCGTTTCTGCAACTCCATAAACATGTTTTAGTCGCTTAGGATATGCTTTTAACTTTTCATTTACTTGTTCTTTTGCTAATGTTATTAAGTCGCTTTTCATTCAAACAAAGCCTCCGTTACTGTCATATGCAAACGTTTAGGATATGTAACTTCAACTTTATTAACATCCGTAAAGTGTGCAAAACAGAAATCACCAAATGTAATTTGTTGTTTTCCAAAACCTAAGTTTAAAACCCTTTTTTCATACTGATCTGCATAAACTTTAAATATCTCTTCTTTTTTATTAAGTAATCCTTCTATCTTTTGTGCATTTGTTTTATGATAATTTACATGTTTTGATCCATAAATCACCATATTCATTGGTTCAATTGCAGTCACTGCAACTAAACCTTCTATAAAAATAGTTTGTCCTATTTTAAGTTGAAATATTTTAGGTTTTATTTCACTGCTAGGTAACATCTTTTTATATTGTGCATAAGGTAATAATTGATGTAAATAACCTTCTTGATATAATCCGGGCATATCCCATAAAACAGTATAATCGCTTAATTGAGCATGCATTGCTTCCTGTGTTAAGCCTGCCTTATTCATTGCTAATGCTTCTTCATTATGTATAAGTGCTTTAAATAATGTTGTTTTACCAGCATTTTGAACACCAATTAGATATATATTTTTCTTTTTTCTAAATTCTAAAAGATATTGTTTTAAATTTTCAATATCATAAGGATTTTTTGCTGTCATAAAAATAATATCTTTAAAAGGAACGTGCATTTTTCTAGCTTTTCTTACAATACGTTCAAATAATTGATTTAAATTTGTACTTTTAGGTAATAAGTCCAATTGATTAATGACATAAACAAAAGTCATATTAGGTTCATAACGATAAACAGGATATTCAAATAACATATCTAAAGCCATCACAGATGATACCATCACTGCAATACCATTAGTATTTAATTTTGGCAAATCTTCAGGATGAAAATGCTCATTAGCTTCACCGTAATGAAACAAGCGATAACAAGCTTGACAATAATCATTATCTAAACTTTTAACATATCCTTTTTGATTTTGATTTTCAATTTGTAAGGGTGCTCCGCATCCTTTACATGTTTTATTTTCCATAAGGTTCAATAAGTTCCTCATATGCTTTCTGATATCTTTTTTTAACACCTTTTAAGATGCAATTTGCAATTTTTCGATTAAATTTCGTTATTTTTCTATCACTTGATTTTTTAATTGGGTTCACTAAAATTGATTGAATACCAAAACGATTAGCAACAAAAACATCTGTTATAATTTGATCACCAATCAAAACAATTTCTGCTTTTTGTTTATTCACAATTTTTTTAGCTTTATTTAAACCGAATTTAAGTGGCTTTTTAGCAAATGAAACATATTTAAAATCACGAACAGCTGGTGCTACACGATGTTTGCGACTATTTGATAATATAACTATATCAAAAGATTTTTCTAATGTTTTTAAGAAATTTGAGGTTTGATTACTAATCATATCAACATCATAAGCAATCAAAGTATTATCTAAGTCAAAAAACAAGGATTTAACACCTTGTTCTCTTAGTTTTTCATAATCAATGTCTTCAATTTTCGGAACAAATGCAGTTGGAATAAATTTTTGATAAAATGTCATTAATCAATTTCCAATATTCTTATTTTGAACATGCGTCCAGTTTCAGTTTTCACTTCAACTTCATCGCCTTCAAGTTTATTAAGCATTGCTTTTCCAAGTGGTGATTCAACAGAGATTTTGTTTTCCATCGGATTAGCTTCTATGCTACCAACTAAAATAAATGTGTTTTGTTTTTTTGTTTCAATAAATTCAACTTTAACTTGCTTACCAATATTAACAATATCTTCAGATGTTGTACGAATAACTTTAACATTTTTAATGATGGTGTCAATTTCAGCAATTCTTGATTCGATTCTAGCTTGTTCATTTCTAGCAGCATCGTAATCAGCATTTTCTGATAAGTCACCTTGTGCTCTCGCTTCTTTCAAAGCTTCAAGGTTTTCACCTCTTTTAACATCTTTTAAAAATGACAATTCGTCTCTTAGTTTATTAATACCTTCTTGAGTTAATTGATATGTTTGTTTTGCCATGGGATATTCCTCCTTAAGTTCTTATATATTATACATGATTTTTTAAATAATTACCATTTTTTTAAGGGCTTTTTGTATGTTTTTATGCCCTATCATCCAACTATCTAGTATATCATAAAAATCTTTGGAATGATTAAACTGAATTTTATGCGCATATTCATGATATAAAACATATTCTAAATATTTTTCATCAAGTGTTGCAAGAAATGTATTTAGCGTAATTTCATCATGTTTTCGATGATATGAGCCAAACTTAGATTTTAAATATTTATATTTTATAGGTAATTCATGTAAATGCCTTGCTGCAATAACTTTAATTACTTTAGGGTGTACATCGGCCATCATTTGTTTTAATTCACTTAAATAAATAAGTTTTTTTGTCGATTCAATATCCACTCCATAAGCAATCACTTGATCATTTATTATTTGATAGGAAAATATACCTTCTAAAAATTTAAATGAATATTTTACGCCTCTAATTTGGATTGTATGATTATCAATTTTAGTTTGTTTTTTTAATTTTTCATACAACTTATCAAATTGTTCATTTAAAAATTGTTCAACAACCGGTTGCATCTTTTTATTAGTTGTCACTAATACATAACCATCTTTAATGCGTAAATATGTATGTTTTATTTTTTTAATTTCAATTTTATATTGAATGCTTAGATTATTTTTTATTAATTTTTTCATATATGCTTTATTTTAATTGTTGTTCAATATCATCACGTTTTAAATCAATATATGATTCAACATTTCTTAATCCAAACGATTGATGATCTAATGCGTCATTAAATGTGTTTTCAAAAGCTGATTTCAACGCGCCATATTCAGTTAAAAAATAATTTGTTGTGAAATATGTGTCATCTAATATTTCTTGTATTATTTCTGTATACATGGTTTTATAAGAATCAATTGCTAATATTTTATCAACAAGCGGATGAGTATAATCACGATTGCCAAGATAATCATTTAAATCAAACCATGTATATATATCAACGCCAATAGAATAATTAGGATATACACTTGATTCCCACCAACCTTGTCCTAATCCATGATCAAAATCATATGGAATCATCATCCATTTGTTTGTTTTGCTATTTTGATATATAAAATAATTATTGCCCATTGCACGATAATCGTCAGGATTTCCTATAAATGCATTAACTGCAAGCAGTCTTAAAAACATCTCCACTTCAAAATTATCTTCAATGTACGATTGAAAATCATCATCATTTAATTGATTAATTTGTGTAATAAATGATTTAAATGCACTATGATCGGATGTATCTTTATTTGTTTTTAAATCATAAGAAGGTAAATAATTTTTTGATACATCTCTAATACCTATTGCTTTTTGATTTGTAATAGTTTCAAGTGTTGCAGGCCCATATTGTTGCCATAAGCTTTTATATAAGTCCCCATCTTCAGCATCTTTTGAAAATCTTCTTTCAATAAATTCATCATCTATCGGTTCAAAACCTGTATATAAACCCATTACAGTTTCAGTACCATCAATTACAAAACTTAAAATGAAATGTGTTGTTTCTGCCGCATAAACTCCAAATTGATTCATCATGTCAAGAGCATATTGTTCACTCATATATGTCGCATCTTCATTACGGTTCCATTTCATATCAAGTTCTTTTAAATCAAATCCTCTTCTACCATCATTTTCAGGATATGTACCATCAAAGTCATCTCTAAAATTTACTTTAAAACTATTCATATTGATATTACCTTGATCATCCATTAAATAATCTAAAGATAGATTACCTCTTGTTCTAAGACCAATATTTTCTATTTCAAGTTCACCTTGACTGTCTTCATATAAAAAATCCGCCAATACATAAGTATCAGTTTTTAAATTCCCATAAGTTTCTTTATGATCAATTAATGCATCAGATAATTCATTCCATGCATCACTTGATAATGTAATTGTAACTTTTCTATATTCTACTCCATCGAAAAGACGATTAAAAGTACCTATTTCTTCTGGTTCGCTTGGTTCAATTAGATCATTATTGATAACAGTATCACAAGATGTTAACATCCATACGTTAAATAATATCATCAATATCATCAATATTTTTTTTGCCATGTGAAAACTCCTTATTTATTATTCATCAAAAAGATTAGGTAATTCTAAACTTTTGTTTATATATACTAATAATTGATTTAATTGATCAATATTTTTTATATTAATTTTATCTATCAAACTATGTTTGTATTTTAAAGCGAAGTGTATATGCCCATTTTTTACACTTAAATATACATTTTTATAAGTTTCATCAGTAAAATATGATTTTACTTTTTTTATAATATTTTCATCAACATCATTTAAATTTTCAGTTTCTGGTTTGTATACACTCATATATTCATTTTCATTAATTAACTGATATTTTTCACCTTTAACATTAGGTTTACCTTTTGTTCTTAATTGCAAATCTGTTGTTAAATGTGTTTCCATTAAATAATAAATACCATCAAAATGAATTGTTGATGTATTTCCATTGCTTGAAATAATTTTTAGATTAAAACATTCAAATTTGAGCTGTTCAGCATTAAATCCTGACATATTATTTATGACAAAAACTGCTGCTCTTGGAAACAAACCGCCTTCATAAAACTTATCAATTTGTTCTTTAGTGTTTTTTTCTTTACCACTATATTTATAAAACATACCTGAATCTAAATTAATATGTTCGATAATTTCGTGATATAAATAATCACTCATGGTTTGTTTACTAATTAAAAACTTACTAAACACCAAACCTAATATACCTAATCCAATCAAAATACCCGTAATTAAAATAACTAATAAATCATCTTGATTACTTAATAAGTAAATTGTTAAACCTAATAACAATACCAGCAAATATATATAAAAGACTAATCTTGTCACTTTTATCTTTTGTGCTGTTAAACGATTTAATTCTTTTTGAATACTTTCATATTTTTCTTGTGTAAACATATACATCACCTACATATAATTATATCATATTAATACATTAAAAAAGACATATGAGGCTGTACCACATATGTCTTTATATTAATCATTACTCTAATTCTAATTTCTTTTCTATCAGATAACCCGAACCTACAAATGCAAATCCACATACCAATAGTTTAAATATTAAAACATAAACTTTTTGTATTGTTGTATGATATGAAATATAACTTTCAAAAGCTTCGCCACCTATATATTGTGTTGTAATTTCTGTCGTTGTAAAAAAGGCTGTACCCAAAATTAAACTCACAATATAAGTAAGTGCAAAAAATATGATAAATCCAATAAGTTTTTTCTTATCGCCATGATATATCGTATTAGATACGGTATATGCGATAAATATAACAGCGATGATTTGAAGAAAATCAAAAACTCTTAAGACCACTGAAATAACTTTATCAAACATTGAAGCATCACTTTCAATACCAATTAATGATAATGCAAAATCACCTAATAAATTACTAAATTCACCACCAACACTAGAAGTTACTACTTGATCAATATAACCTACAAATAGCAATAGTGGAATAGCCCCTATTAATGTTGATACTACAATCCATAAAAAATTAACAATGACTCTTGATAATACAATATCCTTTGTCTGTGCTGGTACAGTAAATAATAAATATCCAGGATGACCAAAAATACGTTCACCAAGAGATTTCATGACATTTACAAACACTAGGACATATAATACAATAATCAATATAACTGCAATTAATAAAGCATACAATGCAGTTTCTATGCTATCACCTTTCAATCCAAAATACATAACAAGTGAAACTAATATAATGCCTACATAAACTGGTAAATAATTACGATAAGAAGATTTGAATTCATGTTTTATAAGTTTAGAAAGCATCTCTAAATACCTCCTTAAATACATCTAACAATGTTTTATCATATGATTTTAATAATGCTTTTGTATTTTCATGCAAAACAATTTGACCTTGTTTCAAAAAAATAACTTCATCAAATAATTCTTCAACATCATAGATTTGATGTGTTGATAAAATAATTAAAGCATCTGGTTGATGATTGTGCATAATCGTTGATAAAATAATTTCTCTAACTACTGGATCAACTCCGCCAATTGGTTCATCAAAAATATAAATGTGTGCATCTCTAGATAATATTAATGCAAGTTGTAATTTTTCTTGATTACCTTTTGAAAGTTTTCTAATTAATGATCTTTGTTCAACTCTAAAACTAGACATTAATTGATTAAATCTGTCTTCATTAAAATCTTCATACATATCCTTAAAATATGATACTGCATCACTGATTTTCATCCATTTATCAAAATATATTTGATCTGGTAAATATGAAATTAATGCTTTTGAACGATTACTAATCTTTTCCCCATTAATTAGTATTTGTCCTTCATATTGTTTTAATAATCCTGTTAATACTTTAATAAGTGTCGTTTTACCACTTCCGTTTGGACCTAATAACCCTACAACACGACCTTTATCAATTTGTAAATTAACATGGTTTAAAGCTTGTGTGGAACCATAGTTTTTTGATACATCTATGATTTCAATTAAATGTTCAGCCATATAAATTATTTTCCTTCCCTAATATATATATTTATTTCTATTATACTACATAGTTCTATGACAAATAAAGAAAAAGTTTATCATTAAAGATAAACTTTTAAACTTACACTTTTATTTGAATATGTTTTCTTATCATAGCAAACGGTTCTACTATATTTGGTACTTTAATTTTTAATACTTGCTTTGGATGTCTTGCAATTTCTAAACATTCGTTATTTTCATCAGTCATAAATTCTAAAGTGAAAACATAATGAAAACCACTGGGATTATATACTTCTATTTCATCACCCAACTTAAAATAGTTTCTTTGCTCGATAGTTGCTATTTGAGTCTTCTCGTCATATGATAATCCAAGACCAATAAACAATTGTGAAGGCTGTTCACTACGCATGCCATACAATTGTTGTTCAATACCGGGTGTCCCTTCTAAAAATCCAATAGATGATAATCTGTTTTCAGCTTTTGTCATTTCATTTTCAAATTGCTGATAATCTTTGATTTCTCCAAACTTCAAATATTGATCAATTAAACTTCGATATGTTGAAACAACTGTAGCAATATAATGAATGCTTTTCATTCGGCCTTCAATTTTTAAAGAGGATACCCCGTGATCAATTAAATATGGAATTTGGTGAATAGCTTCTAAATCTTTACTAGACATAGAAAAAGATTCAGGGTTAATGAGTTTATTATTATCAATTATTTCATAATTCCATCGACATGAATGTGCACATCCACCGCGATTAGCATCACGATCTGTCATATTATTGGAAAGTGAGCATCTACCACTAAATGACATACACATGCCACCATGAATAAATACTTCAATATCTGCTTTAGACACTTTTGTTAATTGTCCAATTTGATACTTAGATAATTCTCTTGCTAAAACAATACGTTTAACCCCTTTATCATACCAATAATTAACTGCTTCAGCATTATATGCTGACTGTTGGGTTGATAAATGGATTTCTAAATTAGTATGCATAAGAGCCATATCAATAATATATGGTGACGCAGAGATAATCGCATCCACATGATTATTTTCTAATGCTTGCAAATATTCAATCACACCAACTAAATCTTCATTATGAGGAATAATATTTGTCGTTAAGTATACTTTTTTACCAAGTTTATGGGCAAAAGTTGTTGCTTCTAAAATATCATCAAGTGTAAAATTAGAAGCCCGTGCTCTTAATGAAAAATTTTGTCCACCAATAAAGACAGCATCTGCACCATAAATTAAAGCTATTTTTAATTTTTCTAAATCACCAGCAGGTGCTAATAACTCAATCATTTGCGACTCCTTGCTTATACAATGTCTTTTTAAAGAAAAATCCATGATCCCATATTTCATCATACTTTTTCATTAACTCTTCTTTAGATAACCCTTTTTGATGCTTATACATCTTTAGAATTTCAATTGCATAATCATCATCTTTAAAAATAGTATCAATAACTAAATAATCGACAATAGGCGATAAAACATCTAAGTAATCGATACTATCAAATACTTGTGATCTAAAGACATGAGTACCTGCAAGATCTTCTAAGATTGGATAAGGCTCATCTTTTCGTTTTTCTTCAATAAGTTTAATTGTTTGTTTATTATGCAAATAATTTTCTTGGTTAATAAAATCCATATAATTTTTAATAAGTTGCCGCTTAGAATAAAACATATTTAAATGTCCGTGCCCAACCATAAATAGTTTTGTTTGTTTCTTATCTGCAATCATTTTTATATCATCTAGTGTAATTTCTTTAGCAATAAAAACACCAAAAATACCAGTAGGAACTAAAAAGTTAAAATCATAATAATTAGTCATCAACGTTTCAGGATTATAAATAAGTTTTTT
>Ga0172378_10002310_pt1 | contig 17816 bp, 17 predicted proteins | sample GrowelOW332metaG_FD_119755 | JGI IMG/M metagenome (GOLD analysis project Ga0172378, IMG submission 119755) | Groundwater microbial communities from an aquifer near a municipal landfill in Southern Ontario, Canada - Pumphouse #3_1 metaG | ecosystem: Environmental > Aquatic > Deep subsurface >... | reverse complement strand
GATCCAAGTCGGCACTCCGGCGCAGGATGTACAGCACTTGATCACGTAATCCATGCTGCAGGATCTCCGATCGGAGGGCTAAACGAGTGAGCTGCATCTGAATCACATGGATGTCGGTGAAAACCCGATAGCCATTTGCTTTTCGTTCCGAGCAGGTGATGAACTGGAGCCGCTCATAGAGGCGTACGGTATTCGGATGCACATGGGCCAGCGAGGCCAATGCCTTTGTCGTGTACGTTTGCATATCAAACTCCCATTCTGCCAAGCTACCACCAGCATCCAACACCATCAAGCAATCTGCACAAGGAAAAAGGCTGTTTCAAGGTTTCCCCTGAGACAGCCTTCCATCGTTAATCTATGACTACCCTATTTCTCCAGAACAGCCTTGATTCTCCTCACACCGGCGGAGGAAGACTGCTCCTTGAGAATCTTGAACCGGCCCATCTGACTGGTATTCTGCACATGGGGGCCTCCGCACACTTCCTTGGAGTAGTCGCCGATAGAGTAAACCTTGACCTGCTCGCCGTACTTGCTGTCAAAAAATGCGATGGCACCCTGCTCCTTCGCCTCTTCCAAGGTCATGGTCTCACAGACAACCTCAAGGTTCTGGCTTATGGCCTCATTTACCATGTCCTCCACCCTCTGGATCTCCTCGGCTGTCATGGGAGCGGGATGCGTGAAGTCAAAGCGAAGTCGCTCGACGGTGATGTTCGAACCTTTCTGGCCGACATGTTCGCCCAAAACGGTACGAAGCGCCTTATGCAGCATGTGGGTTGCCGTATGCAAGGCGGTGGTTTTATCACTATGGTCGGCGAGACCTCCCTTGAACTGCTGTTCCGAACCGCTTCGGCTGATCTCCTGATGCTTCTCAAAGGCTTCCTTGAACCCTGCCTCATCAACGGTAAAGCCGTGCTCGGAAGCAAGCTCTTTGGTCAGCTCGATCGGGTAACCGTAGGTATCGTACAGCTTGAAGGCGGTGCGACCGCTGATCTGGCGGCTGTTGCCCTTCAGCAGGTTGGGAAGCATTTTCTCAAACTCACGCTCGCCCTTTGCAAGGGTTTCAGAGAACTTGGCCTCTTCCTGAGCGAGCTCCTTGAGCACAAATTCGCGATTCTCAACCAGCTCCGGATAGGGCACGCCGTACAACTCAAGTACGATGAGTGCGAGCTCGCCGAGGAAAGCCCCCTCGATGCCCAGCTTGTGACCGTGCCGTACCGCACGCCTGATCAGGCGTCTGAGAATATAGCCCTGTCCCACGTTCGAGGGGGCCACCCCCCGCTGATCGCCAAGAATGAACACACTGGTACGCACATGATCGGCCAGAATGCGGATGGAAACATCATTCTCCTCATCATCACCATAGTGTTTCTGCGAGAGACGTTCGATACCTGCAATAATTGGAGTGAAGACCTCGGTTTCATAGACGGACTTCTTGCCCTGCAGGATGGCAATCGTGCGTTCAATGCCCATACCGGTATCGACACACTTGCGGCTCATCTCCTCATAGGTGCCGTCGCTGTTCTTCTTGTACCCCATGAATACGTCGTTCCAGATCTCAAAGTACTTGCCGCAGGAACAACCCGGACGGCAATCGGGACCGCAGGAAGGACGGCCCGTGTCGATGAACATCTCGCTATCGGGACCGCACGGACCGGTCTCCCCGGCAGGACCCCACCAGTTGTCCTCGCGGGGAAGGAAGTAGATACGCTCGCGGGGAATGCCGAAGCTTTCCCAGGTCTGAGCTGCTTCCTCATCGCGGGGTACAAGATCATCACCGGCGAAAACGGTAACCGAGAGCTGGGAAATATCGAGGTTGAGCCACTTGGTGAGAAACTCAAAGCTGTAGGCTATGGCCTCTTGCTTGAAATAGTCCCCCAAGGACCAGTTGCCGAGCATCTCAAAGAAGGTGAGATGATCGGGATCGCCCACCGCCTCGATGTCACCGGTCCGGATGCACTTCTGGTAATCAGTGAGCCGCTTCCCGCTGGGATGGTCACTGCCCAAAATATAAGGCACCAAGGGGTGCATGCCTGCAGTGGTGAAAAGCACTGTCGGATCGTTTTCGGGAATCAGGGAAGCCCCACTGATTTGAACATGGTCTTTTGATACAAAGAAGTCAATGAATTTTTGCCGTAATTCGTTGGCGGTCAGCTGTTTTTTCATAATATGCAGATAGTAGTCTCGTCGGCAATCGCATGTCAAGGAGCGACTGGTCAGAAGAGGTCGAGTTGCACAGCCTTTTGCCTGGGTTTCCCCACCCCTTCGCGTGTCTTCTTCGCCTGATTGAGCACCCTTGGCAGGTCTTGGCTCTTCTTGATGATGAACACCCTGCTCTGGTTGGCGAATTGGCGGGGCCATAGGACACTATGGTTGTCCACACTGCTTTGGTAGATGAAGAGGTACTTCTTCTGTTCCAAGGCAAAAGCAGCCTGCCGAACCGCACCTCCCCCGTCCCGGTCCTCGACCACCACCGAAGCATCACTGAGCGCACTCATCAGACGGTTGCGGAGCAGGAAATGCCACTTCTGGGTCACCGTTGCAGGAGAAAAGCGGCTTACTACAGCCCCGGCTTTGGCGATTTCCTGCTGCAAGGCTCGATGTTCGGGAGGATAGCAGGCATTGATGGGTGTACCGATGACCGCGATGGTCGGATACCCTGCAGCCAAGGCAGCCTTGTGAGCAACACCGTCTATGCCCAATGCCAAACCGCTGGCAACCACATACCCGGCTTTTCCCAGCGATTGGGCGGTGTTGAGAGCCAACTGCTTCCCTTCCAAGGAAGGAGAACGGGTGCCTATGACCGATACCGCACACTGACTGAGCAGCCCCACATTACCCTGGACATACAGAAATCTTGGACGAAAGGCAAAGGAGTCAACCTGCCTGGGCCAGTGGGGGCTTTCCCAACCGAGGATTGCGACAGAATCATCCATGGTATCGAAGTGCGGGCGAATTTCGTAATACGCATCGCTGATGAACGAAGCCTCCACTCCAAGCAACTGTGCATAGGTCTGGGCGTGCAACACTAGACTCTCGTTGAGGATTGAGTACTCCATGGCCTTCTCAAAGGCGTAGGAAGCCTTGGCCTCGGCTCCTTTGGAGGCCTTCAGCAATGTTTCGTAATGCAGGGCTTGAAGCTGTATGCTATCCATACGAGCATGGTATCACAAGCAGGAAAGAAAGGGCAATCAAAGCAAGAAGCGCAAAAAGGCCAAAGCAATCGAGCCGAGTCGTTGTTTCTTGAGCTGAATACGCTATAATCAGCCTATGCACGAGCAAGCCATACAACACTTCAAAAATGCCGATCCAATCCTGGATTACGTGATTGGAAAAGTCGGAGCATTGGACTATACGCCCGAATCAGACGGTTTCGCCTTCCTGGTGCAGGTCATCATCGGACAGATGCTTTCAGCGAAGGCTGCCGATACCATCCATTCCCGCCTTCTTGCCAAGGTTGACGGTACTGTCACTCCTACTGCTGTTGCAATGCTTGAAGAAGACTCATTGCGCAGTCTGGGAATAGCGCGAAGAAAGGCCCAAACCATCCTTGCCCTGGCTCAACAGGTCATCCAAGATCCACAGGTCCTTGATGATCTCGCCTCCTTGGACGACCGGCAGTGTCTGGCATGTCTGTGCCGATACAAGGGCATCGGGCCCTGGACGGCGAAAATGTATCTGATCTTTGTATTGGATAGACCGGATGTCCTTCCCCTCGAGGATGGAGCGTTCCTGCAAGCCTATCGCCACCTCTACGGCGATGCAGATATTGAGACAAGGGCCTCCGTCTGGAAGCCCTATCGTTCACTCGCTGCACGGTATCTCTACCGCTTTCTCGATCTCGGGTACTGCCGCTAGGCCAGAAGCGCCTTGGCAAGCTCCTGCATTCCCGACAAATCCTGGTCGGTCGGGTTCCAATTCACCTTGACCTCGGCATCGACTACAGAGAAGCCCGCTTTGGTCAGCTCCGTACGAAGGACGGAATTTCCCTCTCCACTCCAGCCGTAACAGCCGTATACGCCGGCCTTCTTGTTCTTGAACTGCAGTTCGGAGAGGAAATGGAGCCAGCCGCCGACCGAAGAGAGAATCGATTTGCCCGCCGTCGGAGAGCCTACGGCTATCGCCTTCGACTTGAACACCTGCGTCATGATGTCATTCTTGTCGGTCTGGCTGATATTGAACACCTTGACCTTGGTATCGGGACTCAGTGCCTGTATCTGAGATGCAAGGGCATGGGAAAGCTGCTTTGTTCCATCCCACATCGTGTCGTAGACGATGGTGATCTGGTCCTCCTGATAGGCATCAGACCACGCCGCATACTTCTCTACGATCTGCAGGGGGTTGTCACGCCAGATGGCTCCATGGCTGGGGGCGATGATGTCGATGGGGAGATTCAGCTTCACAATCTCCTCGATCTTTCGTTTCACCAACGAGGAGAACGGGGTGAGGATGTTCGCATAGTACTTGATCGCCTCCTCTGCGAGCAGGCACTGGTCGGCCTTGTCGTTGAAGAGCTCCTCGATTCCGTAGTGCTGACCAAATGCATCGTTGGAGAACAAAATGTTGTCACCGGTCAGGTACGTCGCCATGCTGTCAGGCCAATGGAGCATGCGCATCACAATAAATACCAGGCTCTTGCCGTTGCCCACGTCGACTGAATCGCCTGTCTTAACCACCTTGAAGTTCCATTCAGGATGATGGTACTGGCCCACCAGGGACTTCACTGCATTGGCTGTGCAATAGATCGGAGTCTCGGGGATTCTTTCCATCAGATACGGCAGAGCCCCGCTGTGGTCGACCTCCCCGTGATTGACTACGATGAAGTCGATCTTCTCAAGCTGTATTTCCTTTTCAAGATTGTCCCGGAACTCCTTCTCATACGGTTTCCAGATGGTGTCGATGAGGACAGTCTTCTCCTCCTCGATCAAATAGGCGTTCTGACTTGAGCCGTGATTGATCGAATAGTCATCGCCATGGAAGGTCTTGAGTTCCCAATCAATCCTTCCAACCCAAGATACATTGTTCTTGATCGTCCTTTTCATGCATTCACTCCTTGTCTTTATCAGAATACACCACCTTCAACTGAACCGCTATGCTGCAGCTCGATGCAGGATCCATATTTAAAAAGCCAGTTCTTTCAGCTTCGCCAAGTCGGCAATGGTGATTTTCTTCTTCCCGGTTATGCGAATAATCTGCTGTTCCTGCAGGACTGCCAGCTTGCGGTTCACCGTCTCCTTCGTCAGGTGGGTGGCATTCCCTATGTCCTCCTGCGACAGGAACAACTCAAGATTTGCGCTGCGAACAGCGCGTTGATGCAGGTACATGCAGATGCGCTTGGTCACATCCTTGGTACAGAGCATCTCAAGCTGCTGGCGGTACTGCTCCAGTTTGGTATTCAAATATGTCATGACTTTCAGCGAGATGGAAGGATCGGCGAGCATCAACTGCTTGAGCTTTTCCCCCTGTATCATGCAAATTCCGCTTCCTTGCTCGGCTATTGCACTCTCCTGCACCGTCCCGGGGGCGAACAAGCCGTCAGATCCGTAGAAGTCCCCGGGAAAGAGGGTGTCCAGCAGCAGCTCCTTGCCGTCGACGGAGTAGCGCACCAGCTTCAGTGAGCCCGAGCGGACGATGTACAGGTTTTCCGATGCATCACCCTCGCGGAACAGCACTTCATCGGCCTCCAGCTCCCGCTGGAGAATGAGTCTCTGCACCCGCCCTATCTCGGAGGGGTCCAGATGTTGGAAAATGGGGACATTATGCAGACAAGGAGAGGTACCGTCGGAACAGGCGCTGCAATGCATCATAGCCATCAATCGTCCTCGTAGAGTTCGTTGACCAGAGCCCATGCATCCCCGTCGCTCTTTCTCAGACCGCAGAGCAGCGTGTACTGATTGAGCAAGGTCAAAAGATGTTTTTCCCTCACTTCCTGAGGACTGGAGAGAGCAATAACCGACTTCAGCTCCTCGCTGTTGTCGTCCAGGTTTTGCACACGGTCGAACTCTCTGAGCATATCCTCCCTGGTGAACAGGAAGAAGTCCTTCACACCAAGTATCATGACCGGCATGTACTGCCTGCGCTGCAAGGCCTCGGCGGTAAGCTTGATCTGCTCTTGCGACGCATCCGGCTGCAATGCCTCATAGGCTGCTTGTAAATCATCCATACAGAGTGCCTCCTCTCTCTATGATACTCAAGGTCTAGAGAAAAAGCAAAATGAATAGGAGTTGTCATGATTATGCAGAAAATCCAAGAATCTAATGCATATTCCGATAAATATACATTTATCCGGTAATGGATTAGTTCAGACTTGATAAAAAGTACAAATATTTGATGCAAAATTCTGTAATATTTGTTAATATCTATGTAGCAGTTCGGAATTTTTATTACAGGATTGTACCGCGGTGGGGAGAAACAACATGATCAGGGAGAGGATTCGAGAAAATCTTGGCAGCATGTCCCCGTCCTTTCAGGAAATCGGGCGATGGCTGTTGGACAACTACGATGCAATAGGATTCTCCTCGGTTCATGACCTGAGCAAGACCATCGGTGTCAGCAATGCATCCTTGGTCCGATACACGCAGGCCCTCGGCTTCAAAGGCTACAAGCAGTTCAGGGAGGCAGTCCAGGAAGAGGTGAAAACAAAGCTGCATCCCGACTCAGAGGTCACCCTCAACGAACTGGACCTGTTGCCGGTCAAGAAACAGCTGCAGCGTCTCTCGGAGAACGAAATCAACAATCTCAGCAAAACCTTGAAAGACATCAGTGTGCAGTCGTTGCTTGAGATGGTTGAAGGAGTGTTTGCCAGCAACCGTATATTCATCAGTGGATTCGGTGTCAGCAAGAACATCATGCAGATTTTTGAATACGCACTGACGTGTTTACAAATCAAGGATGTACATGGCATCACCGGATCGATCAGTGACTACAGCCCGAAACTGCACACCATCGCAGAAGGAGACAGCCTCTTCATCCTGACCATGCCCCCCTACTCTCCCGAGGCCATCCATGTGGCAAGCCAAGCGAAGATGCAAGGGGCAAAGGTGTTTCTTTTCACCGATTCGGCAAACTGCCCCATCTATCCAGATGCAAAAGCGGTGGTGCGTTGTGCGAATAATTCACTGCTGCTCACCAACTCCTATGTGGGAATGATTGCAGTGATCCAAGTATTCATCAACATGCTTTTGCTCTCCAGCAAAGGCAGCCTCATATCCCATATGAAGGAAATCTACCATACAGAACAAGAGGGCTACGCATTCCTGAAAGCCCAGAAGGAAGGTTTACTGTGAAGATATTCATTTCAACCGACATGGAAGGCATTGAAGGCATCAGTTCGTGGAACGAGATGACCACCAAGGAAGCTTGGTGTGCCGGGCTTCTGAAACAGGAACTCACCTATGTAATCTCGACGCTGCTCGCACATGCCGACATCGAGGAAATCTGCATCTGTGATTCGCACAGCAGAGGGGAGAACCTGCTCTACGGCTCGTTCTCAGATGAGCGGATCACCCATGTGAAAGGCTACCCACGCCGCAACTATATGATGGAAGGCCTGGATGAAAGCTTCGATGCGGTCTTCCTGCTCGGCTACCATGCAAGCATCGGGTCGCTGAACGGCGGCATGGACCACTCCTACAGCTCGTCGTGCATCTATCGGGTGCGCCTGAACGGCAGGGAGGTGGGAGAAGTCGAGATCAACGCCTACTATGCCGGTATGTTCGGCGTCCCTATCGCCCTCATCAGCGGCGATGACATTCTAGAGGCCCAGATGAAGGACTTTCTGAAGGTTCCTTATGTTCGAACCAAGGAAGGAATGGGCCGCTATGCTGCAAAAATGTACAGCCCCGAACGGGTGAAGCAGACGTTTGAAACGCAGGTGCAGGCCTTCCTTACACAAAAAGAGTTCGAAGTGAAACGATTGGACGGTGAGGTTACGTTGGAAGTAGACCTGGCCACCACGGTCATAGCAGACGCGGTTTCCATCGTCCCGGGCATCAAACGTCTCGATGGAAGAACGGTGCAGTATACCAGCAGCAGGTATGAAGACATCTTTCATATGATCCTGACCATTGCCATGCTTGGTGGCAAATTCGCCCAGTATACATAAGATGAACCCGCGTTTGAGAGAGGAAGAGGTATGGGAAAGTATATAGTACGACGTTTGCTCATGATGATACCGGTGCTCCTTGGAGTCACCTTCATAGTATTTTTCATCATGTCCCTGACGCCCGGCGATCCGGCCGCCATCATTCTGGGAGACCAGGCGAGCGCCGAATCGCTTGCACAAAAACGAATCGAGCTGGGATTGGATAAACCCTTGCTCGTACGGTATGCAAGCTACATGGGAAGCCTCTTTCGCGGAGATCTTGGGGTTAGTTACCGCAACCAGCTCTCGGTGGCCGAGCAGGTGTGGGATAAGTTCCCGAACACCGCGTTATTGGCCATCGCCGGTATTCTGGTTGCGCTGCTCATCGGTATTCCGGTGGGAATCCTCTCTGCAAAGAAACAGTACACATTCATGGACAACTCCTCGATGGTGCTCTCCTTGGTTGGGGTTTCCATGCCCAATTTCTGGTTGGGCCTTTTACTCTCCCTTCTGTTCGCGCTCAAGCTCGGCTGGCTTCCTTCACAAGGAATGGGCAGCGGGTTTTTCGGGTTGCTGCGCTCCTTGGTCCTGCCCGCCATCACCCTGGGAACAGGTGTTGCAGCAACGGTGGTGCGCATGACCCGCTCCTCCATGCTTGAGGTAATCCGCCAGGACTATATCTCCACTGCACGGGCGAAGGGAATTACAGAAAAGCAGATCACCAACAAGCACATGCTCAAGAACGCCCTCATTCCCATCGTCACTGCAGAGGGTCTGCAGTTCGGCCACCTCCTCGGAGGAGCCATGCTTACCGAAACCATCTTCTCCTGGCCGGGGCTGGGACGCCTGATGGTCGATTCGATTACCAGCAAGGATATTCCCATGGTACTGGGAGCTGTAATTTTCATGGCGGTCATGTTCAGCTTCGTCAATCTTCTGGTCGACATCCTCTATGCCTTCCTCGACCCGCGCATAAAGAGCCAATACAAGGGGAGAAAGGCAACCATCAGAAAGGAGGTCACCGCATGAAGACATCGGATGTCAGGAAACAACGCACCCTTGCAGCAGAGACCTGGAGACGTTTCAGGAAAAACAAGCTGGCACTTGCCGGCATGATCGTCCTGATCACCCTGGTGCTTATCGCCCTGAGCACCATAGTAATCGACTTGGTCACCGACAATGCCATTTACAACAACTATGTAATCAAGCAAAACCTTCGACTCAGGCTGCAGGGCCCGAGCAAGGCCCATATATTCGGCCTCGATGAGTTCGGCCGTGACATACTCATGCGAATGATCTGGGCGGTGCGATACTCCCTGTTCATGGGAACCATCGCCATCGCACTGTCGACAGTCGTCGGGGTCATTCTCGGTTCGATCGCCGGCTACTACGGCAAGGTTACCGACAACATCATCATGCGCTTCATGGATGTGCTGCTCGCCATTCCTTCCATGTTGCTGGCAACCGCCATCGTCGCCGCCTTGGGCACCAGCCTGACCAATGTCCTGATAGCAATCGCCATCAGCTATGTACCCACCTTCGCCCGCACGGTCCGCGCCTCGGTGCTGACCATCAAGGACCAGGAGTTCATCGAGGCAGCACGTGCAATGGGTGCCAGTGATTTCCGCATCATTTTCAAATACATTCTCCCCAACTCGATGGCCCCGCTCATCGTACAGTCAACATTGGGAGTCGCCGGTGCGATTTTATCCATTGCAGGGCTTTCCTTCCTTGGCTTGGGCATACAGCCGCCGACCCCCGAATGGGGTTCGATGCTCTCCTCGGCAAGGTCCTACATCCGGGAAGGCTGGCATATAACCGTAATTCCAGGGTTGGGAATCATGATCACCATCCTCGCACTCAACGTCATGGGTGATGGATTGCGCGACGCCCTCGATCCACGATTGAAGAATTAGGAGAGACCATGAAGACTACTACCGAAGAGCTGATACGCATTGAAAATCTCACCGTTCAGTATGAAACCGATGACGCGGTGGTCCATGCGCTCAACGCCGTCTCGCTTTTCATGAGAAAAGGAGAGACGCTGGGCCTGGTTGGAGAGACCGGAGCCGGCAAGACCACCCTCGCACGAAGCATCCTGCGTCTGATTCCCTCCCCTCCGGGCGTCATTAAATCCGGCAAAATTTTCTTTGACGGCATGGACCTGCTCAGTTTGAGCGAGAACCAGATGCGCGCCATTCGAGGCAACAGCATCTCCATGATTTTCCAAGATCCCATGACCAGTTTGAATCCTGTGATGAGCGTCGGGGACCAGATCATGGAGGTTGTGGAGGCCCACAACAAGGAATTGAGTAAAGCTGAGATGGAAAAGCAGGCACTTTCCATGCTGGAGATGGTCGGTATTCCTTCATCAAGAAGCCATGAATATCCTCATCAGTTCTCAGGGGGAATGAAGCAGCGGGTCATCATCGCCATCGCCCTCGCATGCAATCCCACCCTGCTGATCGCCGACGAGCCGACCACCGCCTTGGATGTAACCATCCAGGCCCAGGTTCTCGATATGATCACAGCCCTCAAGACCCGGCTGAATACTGCAATGCTGCTCATCACCCACGACCTCGGGGTGGTGGCGCAGAATTGCGACCGCGTTGCAATCCTGTATGCCGGGCAGATCATCGAACTGGGTACGCTCAGCGATATTTTCAAACGCCCCACCCACCCCTACACCAAGGGGTTGCTCGGTTCCATTCCCTCTCTGACCAAGGAAGTAAGGCGGCTCAGCCCGATCAAGGGCATGATGCCAGACCCGACCGACCTGCCGCCGGGATGCAAGTTTGCACCCCGCTGCCAATTTGCAACGGACATCTGCAGACAGGCTGTCCCGCCATCCTATCAGATCAGCGACACTCATCAGGTGCGCTGCGTCCTTGCCAATGCGGAGGTGCACAATGGCTGAACCCTTGCTCAAGGTTGAACACCTGAAGAAATACTTTCATACCAATCAAGGCACCCTGCATGCGGTTGACGATGTCTCCTTCACCCTCAACAAGGGCGAGACGCTGGGGGTTGTCGGTGAGTCAGGCTGTGGAAAGTCCACCTTGGGAAGAACCATCCTGCGCCTCCACGAGCCGACGGACGGAAAAGTCTTCTTTGAAGGGAAGGAGATTACCACTCTGGGCAAGCTGGAGATGAAGAACATCAGGCGCGATATGCAAATCATCTTCCAAGATCCATTCGCCTCACTCAATCCGCGCATGACCATCAGCGAGACAATCGGAGAGAGCCTGCTCATCCAAAAGATCTACACCCGCAAGCAAGCCGATCAGTTGAGAAAGCGTGTGCTGGAGCTGATGGATTTCGTCGGACTGTCGCCAAGGCTGGTCAACAGCTATCCGCATGAGCTGGACGGAGGCAGAAGGCAGCGCATCGGAATCGCCCGAACCCTCGCCCTCGATCCGAAGTTCATTGTCTGCGATGAGCCGGTATCTGCGTTGGACGTCTCCATTCAGGCTCAGATTCTCAACCTCATGCAGGATCTGCAGGATGAGTTCGGCCTGACCTACCTCTTCATCACTCATGACCTTTCGGTGGTGAAGCATCTCTCCAATACCATTGCGGTCATGTACTTGGGACAGGTGGTCGAGCATGCACCTTCCTTGCAGCTCTTTGAAAAACCGCTGCACCCCTATACCCAGGCCCTGCTTTCCGCCATTCCCGTTCCCGACCCCGATTACGAGGTCAATCGGGTGCTTCTACAGGGAGAACTGACCAGTCCCGTCGATCCTGTCCCCGGTTGTCGGTTCGCCAAGCGATGTCCGTATGCCTGTGATGCATGCAGGAAGGCTGATATTCCTCTCAAGGAAGTGGCCCCCGGTCACTTTGTTGCTTGTACGTTGGTGTAAAACATTGTTCCTGCCAAAGGGCCAATGAAAGAAATAGGAGAAAAGACCATGAAAAAGATGCTGACCGTGCTACTCGTTTTACTCTGCAGCGCAGCCCTCTTCGCTGGCGGGTCCGCAGAATCGTCCACCACAGCCGCAACAGGCTACAAGGATACGATTACTGTTGGACAAGGTGCGGATGTCACCTCATTCGATCCTCACATCGGTAAGGAGACCCCCGCTGTCGCAGTCACCAACCACATCTTTGACACGCTTGTGGACACCAATCCGACTACCGGTGAGGTTGTCCCCCAGATTGCTGAGAAATGGGAGGTAGTATCCCCTACTTCGTACCGGTTCTTTATCCGCAAGGGCCTTACGTTCCACAACGGTGAAGCCCTGGATGCCGACGACGTAAAGTTCTCACTCGATCGCGCCATTGCAAGCGGATCGGTCTCCTACATCGTCGACTTCATCAAGGAAGTAAAGATCGAAGACCAGTACACCGTCCTTGTCACCACCAAGGCTCCGTACGGACCGACGCTGCGCAACCTCGCAGTTCCCTTCGCCGCCATCGTTCCCAAGGACTATGTCTCTGCAAACCAGGACATCCTGAAGACCAAGCCCGTCGGATCAGGTCCCTACAAGTTCGTCTCCTGGACCCAGAACGACAATGCCAAGCTGGAAGCCTTTGACCAGTACTACAACGGCGCACCAAAGACCAAGAACCTGATCATCAAGGTCATTCCTGAAGCATCCCAGAGAACCATAGCACTGGAGACCGGTGAACTGGATATAGTGTACGATGTGCTGGTATCAGACCTCAAGCGTGTGAAGGAAAACAAGAACCTCGTTCTTTTGGAAGCACCGTCGTTGACCTGTTTCTACATCTCCTTCAACATGCGCAAGCCCCCGTTCGACAACCAGAAGGTCCGTCAGGCCATCAACATGGCGATCGACCGCCAGCTGCTGGTTGACACCGTCAACAGCGGTACCGGAGCCGCAGCCGATGAGATCATCGCCCCGGCCGTATACGGCTACTACTCCACCGGTGTATGGGAATACAATCCCACCAAGGCAAAGCAACTGCTTGCAGAAGCCGGCTACCCCAACGGGTTCAATGCAACATTGTGGGTGAACAACAACCAGAGCCGTGTTGAGATGTGCCAGGCCATTCAGGAGATGCTCAGGGAAATCGGCATCACCGTAAAGGTCGAGGTGATGGAATTCGGCACCTTCATCAGCCGCACCACCGCCGGGGAGCATGACATGGGATATTTCGGCTGGGTAACCTCCACCAAGGATGCCGACTACTCCTACTACTCCTTGCAGCACAGTTCACAGCAGGGAGCTCCCGGAAACCGTTCCTTCATCGCCGATCCCGAAGTCGACCGTCTGGTCATGCTCGGTCGCACCAGTGCCGACACCAAGGTTCGCGATGCCGCATACAAGGATCTGGCCATCAGGCTGAAGGAAATCGCAAACAACGCTCCGATCCTTTATACCGCGATCACCGCCGGTACAAACAAGAAGGTTGAGGGCTTCGTACTCGACCCGATCGGATATCACAGATTGGAGACCGTCAAGGTGTCCAAGTAACAGGCATCAGGTTCCAGGCAGGCGGCATTGCAGCGGACGTACGTACTCTGCTGCACATCCTTGGGTTCCCTTGTGATGCCCCTGCCTGGTTTCATTCCATCCAAAAGGATAAAAGTCCATGAATACGCAAGACCTCATTCAGAGCATCAAACGCATCAGCGATGCCAACGGCATCAGCGGTTTTGAAGATGAAGTGCTTCATGTAATCCGAGCAGAAGGTGCCGGCCTGGGTACCTTCGAGGAAGACCGGATTCGCAACCTCTATCTCTACCGACACGAAAACAAAGCAGGAAGGCCCATCGTACAACTGAACGCCCACACCGATGAGGTTGGTTTCATGGTCAAGGCGATACGCCCTGACGGTATGATTGAGTTCATTACCATCGGTGGTTGGATCCCGACCAATGTCCCGGCCCACATGGTGCGCATCCTCAACAAGGATGGTGTCTATGTTCCGGCCGTAGTTGCAAGCAAACCTCCTCACTTTATGAGTGAGGCAGAAAAGAAGGCCCCCTTGGAAATCACAAACCTCGTACTCGATGTAGGGGCGAGCAGCAGTGAAGAGGTCATCAAGGAGTATCGAATCGGAATAGCTGCACCTGTGGTGCCCGAAGTAAGCTGCACCTTTGATGAGAAGCACGGCCTTTTCATCGGCAAGGCGTTCGACTGCCGCATCGGCTGTGCAAGCACCCTCGCCACCCTCAAGGAGTTGCAGGGCATGGATCTGAAGGTCAACCTCGTTGGCGACTTCTCCAGCCAGGAGGAAGTGGGAACCCGAGGCTCGATTGTCAGTGCCAATACCATCAAGGCCGACCTGGCCATCGTCTTCGAAGGCTGTCCTGCCGATGATACGGTGGTGCCCTCGTATCAGGCGCAAACATGTCTAAAAAAGGGCCCGATGCTGCGCCACATCGATTCACGTATGATCACCAACCCCCGCTTCCAGCGGTACGCCCTGAACCTGGCCCAAGAGCTAGGCATCCCGGTACAGGAGGCCGTGCGCAGTGCAGGAGCAACCAACGGCGCTCCCATTCACTTGGCCCATGATGGAATTCCTGCCATTGTCATCGGTGTCCCTGTCCGCTATGCCCACACGCATTATGGGATCAGCGCTCTCTTCGATGTCGAGCAGGCAGTACGCCTAGCCAAGGAAATCCTGCTGCGGATGGACAGCAAGACCATCAGGAGCTTTTGATATGGGAATGCGCATCGGGTCCATGTTTCCTCTTCAGGAGGTCGGGGAGAAACCATCCTCTTACTTTTCGAATAGAGGAGAGGATGTGCAATACTTTCTTTCCGGCCGATGCGCACTCTACGCCTGCCTTCTGGATTGCACTAAAAACAACACACCAAACATTGCCTACGTTCCTGCCTACACATGCGAGACAGTGCTTGCCAGCTATGTGAAGGCAGGTTATACCCTGCGTTTCTACGACGTCGACATAGAAGACCTCAGACCATGCTTCAAGACAGAGGACCTGCAAGGAGTCTCTGCTCTGAACCTCTGTGGCTACTTCGGTTTCAGCAGGTATGACAGCGCCTTTCTCCGTGAATGTAAAAGAAGAAACATTACAATCATCCAAGATACCACCCACAGCATGTTCTCCAAAGATGGACACTACGAGGGAGCTGATTACTATGCAGGTAGTGTCCGAAAATGGCTGGGGATTGCAAGCGGCGGTGTTGCAGTCAAAAGGAACGGTACATTCTCAATACAGCCGATTCCCGCCGACGAAGAGCATCTCAAAGGCCGCTACAAGGCGATGGAGTTTCGAAAGTTCGCAATCAAGACGGACAGTGATTCCTACAACGAGATGGCCTCTTCGGTGTTCTGGGAGACGGAGATGCGCCTCAGACGCATGTTCGATGCCTTTGCAGGCGACCAAAAATCCAAGACAATCCTGGACCATCTCGATCCGACATTCCTGATTGAAAAACGTAGAACGAATTACCAAACGCTTCTCGATGCACTCACTCCCTCGTCGCAATGCCGGCCGATATTCAGCAACCTTGACGAACATACCTGCCCCAGTCACTTCTCCTTCTATGCACAGGACAGGGAGCAAGCGCAGCAGCAATTGGAGAAAAAGGGTATACGGAGCACCGTTTACTGGCCGCTGCCCCCTATGCTGGCCGACAGGGAACGCTATGGGCAGGCATCATACATCTACGATCATGTAATGAGTGTGCAGATGGACCAGCGGTACAGCTCAGAGGATATGGAGTATCTGGGCAAGATATTGACTGGACTGTAAAAAGCAAAACCCCTCCCTCCGAAAATCACTTGTATGAGGTTCTTCAGTACAAGGCGAATAGATTGTAGTTGCCTTCTTGTCTGTTTACAGGTATAGTATTGTTGTATTAGTTCGTGTTTTACGAAATAAACAAGGAGCGTATTATGCTTGTCATGCGTTTGAAGCTGGACAACGTGTTTGCTTTCAATGATTTTGAGATTTTACTTTCTTACCCGAAAAAGATTGTCGGATCTACAATTGACCGAGAATTTCTCTCTGGGAGAACCAATTTCCGTTACAAGAAGCTTATTATTCTTATGGGAGCCAATGCTTCAGGAAAAACAACCCTGGGAAAAGCTTTTATGGCAATTTTTAACAGCATCAAGAATAAAAACCTGATCCCTGTTATTAAGAATATCAATGACCCAACAAAAAAAGCATCATTTACCATTGAATTTGTAGCAACAACAAAAAACCTCTATCGTGTGGAAGCAGGTATTAGTCCTCCTGGCACCCCCGACTCTTATGAAGAAAAAGACATGGAGGTCTCGGTTAAGTCGGTCCCTATCTCTCTTGCAGACAGTTATGAGATGTGTGCTGCTAAGTTGGACAAATTGGCAGTTGACAATGTACCATTCCATAAGGCATTGGAAACCATTGAAAACTTCGGAGGGCTCTTTACCTATCCGAGCATCGAGGAAAAAATCCCTACCTTTCAGGAATTGGATAAAAACGGCTTGCTGGAAATTCTTGATAGTGTTCTTTCTGTCTTGGACCCTTCCATTCAGGGAATCATCAAAGCAAGGGACATTAAGAACTCCTATGTCATCAAATTGGGAAATCATGAGGTAATCATCCAGGATGGAAACGTACTGAATGGAGAAATCCTCTCTAGTGGAACGAGATCGGGGATTGGAATAGCCTCCATGTTGGCGGCCATTATGGCAAAGCAGAATGGCTTCTACTATTGCGATGAGAAATTTTCTTATATTCACAGTGATATTGAACGTGAGGTGCTAGCCAAAATGGTAGAAAAATTGAGAGATGATGAACAGCTTTTCTTTACTACTCACAATACAGATCTTTTGGATATGTCGTTTCCCAAGCACTCGTATTGCTTCCTTAAAAAGGAGCAGATAGGCGATACTTGTACAATCCGCTGCATCAATGCCGATGACTTTCTCAAGCGAAATACCGATTCACTTAAGCGTGCTGTTGAGAACGATCTTTTCTCAACAGCTCCTGATGTAAGTCGTATCGCCAGTTTATGAAATGAGGGTTTCTGATGCAACACTATTATCAGTATTTTGTTGAGGGTGAGACAGAAGCAAAGATGGTGCAAGTATTGAAGACTGACTTTAGGTGTATCTGTGCAGGAAAAGTTAAGATTCACAATGTTGTTGAGAAACCGCTTTCAAGAGGTTCTTTTACATCGTTGCGATTCAATACTACTGCTATCCTTATTTTCGATACTGACACCACTGATGCCACCCTATTGAATGAAAACATTACCATGTTGAACTCTCAGCCAATGATTAAGCGAGTATTATGCATCCCGCAGGTACAAAACTTGGAACAAGAATTGATGAGAAGTTGCGACATCCATAGGATCAAGGAATTACTATCAAGCAAAGCGGACAAGGATTTTAAAACAGATTTTTGCAAGTGTAACGGATTGAGGGGCGCATTGCTCAAACATCATTTTGATTTTTCTCAATTCTGGGTCTCAACACCATCAGGAGCATTTTCTGGAATTCCCAATAATATTTCTCAGATTACAATTCTTACAGACCGTTCAGGCAAGGGAAGATCAAGATAGGGAGGTCCTCCTGATTAGCTTTTGGTTGCTTGGCAGTCGCACCCCTTTCGCAGTCAGATTTTAAGCATAGGATACATCAGTGTCATTACTGTAAGTTTACTTTAATCCACACTGGCGTATAACCAACTAAGATTACTACCAAGTGGCGACACCTATATGCATGCACCCCATAAATCGAGTAGGCGGGGGCCGCTAGGCCCCAACCTCTCACACCACCGTACGTGCCGTTCGGCATACGGCGG
>Ga0172378_10002309_pt1 | contig 17817 bp, 14 predicted proteins | sample GrowelOW332metaG_FD_119755 | JGI IMG/M metagenome (GOLD analysis project Ga0172378, IMG submission 119755) | Groundwater microbial communities from an aquifer near a municipal landfill in Southern Ontario, Canada - Pumphouse #3_1 metaG | ecosystem: Environmental > Aquatic > Deep subsurface >... | reverse complement strand
GAGCCACTCTGTGCCCTTCTTATCTCGGGATTCCCACAAAAACGCATTGACTTCGTCTTCGTGGGCGATATGCTTTAACCATTTCACAACAAAACGGGGTACAAATTTTGACTTGTCCCCCATCTTGCTACGCAGTATTTGTTCTATGTCGATAGTTTTTTCTACGCCTTCGCTCATTGTTCACATCATAAAACGTATTTGCAAAAATAGCATATCTTTTTTTATTTTTTCTTCTTTCGTGAAAATTTCTTTCTAAATTCTTTAAAATGTAAACGATTTGTCAGTAAACCACTTACCAAAGTTAATTCAGGCAAGGAGTAAACAGTTGTTCTTTATACTTTTATCGTGTGCATAAACGTTTGGAAATTTAAGAAAGACTTTCTATGTCAAATATTTGGTTTTGTTTTGAAAAATAGTGGGGTAAAGTGGAGGGAAGTGGGGAATTTTATGTAACTTTGAGGGCAGAATTACTCTTAAAGAAGTACACGTGCGTTTTTTAGGCAACATAGAGGCAAAAATAGATGCTAAAGGTCGAGCATTTCTCCCGGCACAGTTCCGCAAGGCGCTGATGTCATCGGGGGAGAGTGATCTTGTGTTGCGCCAAGATATCTTCGAAAACACGCTTGTAATCTATCCGGAAGTCGTTTGGAATGAGCTGATGGATGAGATGCGAAACCTGTTGTCTCGTTGGGACCGCCGCCAGCAGATGGTCTATCGTACCTTTGTGAGTGGTGTGATTAACATATCCATGGACGCTAATGGACGCATTCTTATTCCTAAAGACTTCCTTAAATCCGCAGGTATTTCCTCTTCATTGCGCTTTGTGGGCATGGGAGACACAATAGAAATATGGGCAAACGACCCTGACTCGGTAAAACCTTTCATGGAAAAGAGTGAGTTTGGATCGGCCTTGGAGGAGTTCATGGCAAAGCCAGTTCCTACACAACAGAACGAAGGATGATGCTGTGCGTGGCTATGCCCGCGGCTCATAATCAATACTAATAACAAAACCGTCTATCATGGTGACCAAAGCAGGAAGTTATCACGTTCCCGTGCTGCTCAAGCAGAGCGTGGATGGGCTAAATATTAAGCCGGGTGGCATCTATGTAGATGTTACATTTGGCGGTGGAGGTCATTCGCGTGAAATCCTTTCGCGGCTTAATGGTACAGGGCATCTGTATAGTTTCGATCAAGATGCGGATGCGGAAGGAAATATTATTGTCAGCCAAGAGCCTGTTGAAAGTGATGGTCAACAGATTGACAACATCGGTGGTGAAGCATCAACGTCCAATGCCCAGCTGCAAGCACCCGCTAATTTTACTTTTATACGCTCCAATTTCAGATATCTGAAGAATTGGATGCGATACTATGGTGTTGACCATATCGATGGACTTTTAGGTGACCTTGGAGTGTCAAGCCACCATTTTGATGATGAGACGCGGGGATTCTCTTTCCGCTTTGATGCCCCCCTTGACATGCGCATGAACAAGCGTGCCGGTCAGACAGCAGCTGATATCGTTAACAACTATGATGCTGAAAAGTTAGCTTATGTCTTTTACTTTTACGGAGAGTTAAAGTCATCACGCCGCATTGCCTCTGCAATCTTGGCCGCTCGGGCAGAACATCCTATCCTCACGACACAGGATTTTGTAAGTGCTGTAGAGCCCGTTTTCCACCGTGACCGTGAAAAAAAGGACATGGCCAAATTGTTTCAGGCGCTACGAATAGAGGTGAATCAGGAGATGTCGGCACTCAAGGAAATGTTGAATGCCTCAGAGCGACTACTCGGAGAGGGTGGCAGACTAAGCATCATCACTTATCATTCGCTTGAAGATCGTATCGTAAAGAACGTGATGAAAAGCGGAAATTCAGAAGGAAAAGTGGAGCAGGATTTCTTTGGGAGAAGCCAGAGTCCTTTTCAACTCATCAATAATAAGGTGATAATTCCCGATGAAGTTGAGCTGAAGAATAACCCTAGAAGTCGTAGCGCTAAACTGAGAATTGCAGAAAAGAAATGAAAGAAGAGATAAAGGACATCCAAAAAACATCCGAAGGAGGAGAAAAGCTGGAACCCAAGCCCACAACGGCTAGAGCAAAGGCTAGTCCAAAGCCTAAGGATAATGAGGTCCCCTCTAGTAATGACGAAGATGGATTGTCATTACAGGAGGTCATCAAGGAGCAGGTCATCGAGGATGAAAGGCCCTTGTCTCGCACACTTTCACTACGAAAAATCCTTGGTGGGGATATCCTCAATACGGCCGCCATACGACGTCAGATTTGGTTGTTCATTCTTATCGCCTTCTTCTTCGTAGTCTATATAGCCAACCGTTACAGCTGTCAGCACGATATCATCGAAATAGATAGATTGCAGACGGAACTCCAAGACGCAAAATATAAAGCTCTATCCAGCAAAGGACAGCTGACTGAAAAGTCACGTGAAAGCAATGTGCTGAACCTCTTGAAGAATAATAAAGATAGTGTTTTGAAAATAGCTAGTCAGCCCCCTTACATCATTACGATACCAGAGTCCAAATAGAATGAGCAAGTTTGATTATAACAAAATCATGCCACGATACAGCGCCATTGCTGTACTTATGACATTGATAGCCTTAGCAGTTGTAGCCAAGGCAGGCTATATCATGACTGCCAAGAGAGATTATTGGATGAAGGTGGCTAACCGTGTGAAGAAAGACGGTGTGGAAGTAATCCCAACCCGTGGCAACATCCTGAGTTGTGATGGTCAACTTTTGGCTTCTTCACTTCCGGAATTCAAGATTTACATGGACTTCAAGCAACTCTTCGATGCGAAGAGTGATTCCCTGTGGGAAGTTAGTTTGGATAGCATTTGCCTAGGATTGCATGACATTTTCCCAGAAAGAAGCGTTGAAGTATTTAAGAGTAATCTTAGACAGGGTCACAAGGAACGTAGTCGACATTGGGCGATTTGGCCTAATCGCATAGACTATAATACGTATTCCGAGGTGAGACAACTTCCAGTATTTCGGCTATCTAAGTTGAAAAGCGGATTTCACGCAGTAGAGTTCAACTCCCGTGAACGTCCTTACGGTACGCTAGCTGGTCGAACAGTCGGTGATATGTTTGCCGCAAAAGATGGGGGGCGTACGCCTCGTTGTGGTCTAGAACTATCTTACGACTCGCTTCTTCGTGGCACTACTGGATTGAAGAGCAGGCAGAAAGTGCTTAACAAATACCTTGACATCATGCGCACTCCACCTATTGATGGTGCAGACATTCTGACCACGATTGATGTGGGTATGCAAGACTTGGCTGAACGAGCCGTTATAGATGAACTGAAAGAAATCAATGGAAACGTAGGTGTGGCCATTGTTATGGAGGTTCAGACTGGGGATGTCAAGGCCATCGTAAATATGGAAAAATGCGTCGATGGTGAGTATCGTGAAATCAAGAATCATGCCGTAAGTGACCTTCTTGAGCCAGGTTCGGTGTTTAAATCTGTATCCATTTTGACTGCTTTGGAGGATGGGATGTGTGACACAAACAAGGTTGTTGACACTGGCAATGGTCAGTGGCCGATGTATGGACGTGTCATGAAAGACTGGAACTGGCGGCGGGGCGGCTATGGCGTGATGCGTCTTCCTAAAACACTTAAGGTGAGTTCCAATATTGGTATTAGCCGAATCATTGACGAATATTATCATTCAGATCCAGTGAAGTTTGTTCAGGGTGTCTATCGCTCGGGCATTGCGGCTGACCTACACGTTCCTATTGTAGGTGCTACAAAAGCTCGAATACGTATGCCTAAAAAGAATGCAAGGGGTGAATGGGTGAATTGGAGTAATACTGCATTGCCATGGATGAGTATCGGTTATGAATCACAGATACCGCCTATTTCCACCTTAGCATTCTACAATGCTATAGCAAACAATGGTCGAATGATGCAGCCCCGCTTTGTAAAGGCGGCCATCAAAAACGGCAAGATTATTGAAGAGTATCCGCCGCAGGTAGTCGAGGGTCATGGGCAAATAGCTTCTACTCGAACCATCAAACTTATGCAGGAAATGCTGACAAAGGTTGTTAGTGAGGGCTTGGGTAAAAAAGCCGGTTCTGAGTCATTCCTTGTCGCAGGAAAAACAGGTACAGCCCAGATTGCACAAGGAGGTGCGGGCTATAAAGGCAATGGTATAGACTACCTACTTTCCTTTGCTGGTTTTTTTCCAGCCGATGCTCCAAGATATAGCTGTATCGTATGTATCCAAAAGTCAGGATTGCCTGCTTCTGGTGGTGGCATGAGCGGTGTGGTATTCCATAATATTGCTGAGGGTATCATGGCACAGAGCATTCGTATGGACGTTAAGGATGCACGAGACTCTGCATCGAATGTTATTCCGGATGTAAAGACCGGTAATATTCTATCGGCAGATTATGTATTGACACACCTCGGCATTAGGACCAATACCAATTTTAACCATGGAGCGTCCCCCAATAGACCCGTGTGGGGCATTGCCAGCAGCAAGCATGACCATGTTGCTTTAGTTAAAAAAAACATCATTAGCAACCGATATATTCCCGATGTTTTGGGAATGGGAGCGCGAGATGCTGTATATCTCATCGAAAAACGTGGCGTGAAGTGTCATTTGCAAGGTCGAGGAAAGGTCGTTGAACAGAGTCTGCCAGTTGGCCACTATGTCAAAAAGGACGAAATTTGCACATTAAAATTAGAATGATATATGAAGTTACAAGAGCTGTTGAAAGGCGTAAAGCCTCTTGCCATTATTGGTAACGACGATGTTGACATCAACGGCGTGAACATTGATTCACGTCGTATCAAGGACGGACATCTCTTTGTTGCCCAGAAGGGAACGCAAGTTGATGGTCATCAATTTATCCCAAAGGCAATCGGGCAGGGTGCCAAGGTTGTTCTTTGTGAAGATGTTCCTGAAGAGATAATTGATGGAGTGACTTACGTGCAAGTGGCTTCTACCGAGGACGCCGTGGGGCAGGTTGCCACAAATTACTATGGCGACCCTTCGCATAAGCTGAAGCTAGTGGGGGTGACAGGGACAAATGGGAAGACCACTATCGCTACATTATTATATAATATGTTCCGCAAAATGGGACATAAATGCGGTCTCATTTCTACCGTCTGCAACTATATCGAGGATAGGGAAATCCCCTCCGACCACACGACCCCTGATCCCATAGAGCTGAACATGCTCTTGGGCGAGATGGTGGAGAGTGGTTGCGAATATGCCTTTATGGAATGTTCAAGTCATGCTATCGCACAAAAGCGTATTGGAGGATTGAACTTTGCAGGTGGCATCTTTACCAACTTGACACGTGACCACTTAGACTACCATAAGACAGTAGAGAACTATCGTGACGCAAAGAAGGCGTTTTTTGATATGTTGCCAAAGCATGCGTTCGCTATTACCAATGCTGATGATAAGAACGGAATGTTCATGGTCCAAAACACCAAGGCCATCATCAAGACTTATTCCATCCGTCAAATGGCAGACTTCCGGGCTCGAATCATTGAGATGCATTTTGAAGGCATGTACTTAAATGTCGATGGTAATGAGGTCGGTGTGCAGTTCATCGGGAAATTCAACGTGTCAAACTTGCTCGCGGTCTATGGGGCTGCTCGCATGCTGGGTAAAGAGCCACAGGACATCCTCGTCACTATGAGTACGCTCCATAGTGTTAGTGGCAGGCTCGAGCCTATCAACTCCAAGGATGGTATCACAGCCATTGTGGACTACGCCCATACACCCGATGCTTTGGAAAATGTTCTCAATGCCATTCATGAGGTACTCAGAGGCAAGGGGAAAGTGATCACTGTATGTGGCGCTGGTGGTAATCGTGACCATGGCAAACGTCCAATAATGGCTCAGGAAGCTGTAAAGCAGAGTGACAGAGTGATCATTACTAGTGATAATCCACGTTTTGAAGAGCCTCAAGCCATCATTGATGATATGCTCGCCGGTCTCAATGCTCAGCAGATGAAGAAAGTAATCAGTATTGTAGATCGTCGTGAAGCTATCAAGACTGCATGTATGATGGCTGAAAAGGGCGACGTAATTCTTATCGCCGGCAAAGGTCATGAGAACTACCAAGAAGTGAAAGGAGTGAAGCACCACTTTGATGACCGCGAAGAGGTGCGAAATATTTTTGGCATTGCAGAGTAATACTTCAATAGCCGATCATTAATAACAAAGAAAACAAAGCGATCTTATGCTATACTATCTCTTTAGGTTTTTAGAACAGTTTGGTATCTCAGGTGCACGTATCTGGGGCTATATTTCATTCCGTGCGTTGTTAGCCCTCATTCTGTCACTTGTCATATCGGCATGGTTTGGTGAGCGTTTTATAAAGTATTTGAAGCGTAAACAGATTACCGAAACACAGCGTGACTCAAAGACAGACCCCTTTGGAGTGAAGAAGATTGGTGTGCCATCGATGGGTGGTATCATCATTATCGTATCTATATTGATCCCTGTCTTGCTTCTCGGAAGGTTGCGAAATATCTATCTTATCCTTATGGTCGTGACCACTTTGTGGCTCGGTTTTCTTGGCGGCATGGACGATTATATCAAGATTTTCCATCGTAACAAGGAGGGCTTAAAGGGCAAATACAAGATTATTGGGCAAGTGGGTATTGGACTTATCGTTGGTTTGGTGCTCTGGGCATCGCCTGACGTGAAGTCAAATGAGAACATTGTCCTTGAGAAACAGGGCAGCGGGATGGTTGTGAAGCATCGAGCAGAAGCACGAAAGACGCTCAAGACCACCATCCCTTTTGTCAAAGGGCATAATCTTGACTACTCTCATGTTATGTCTGTCTTCGGTAAACATAAGGTGGCAGCAGGTTGGGTGCTCTTCGTTATCATGACAATCTTTGTTGTAACAGCGGTGAGCAATGGAGCAAATCTCAACGATGGAATGGATGGAATGTGTGCGGGCAACTCTGCGATAATAGGTGTCGCGTTGGGCATATTGGCCTATGTGAGTTCCCATGTTGAGTTTGCCGCCTATCTGAATATTATGTACATACCAGGTTCTCAGGAACTTGTGGTCTTTATGTGTGCCTTTATAGGGGCATTGGTTGGTTTCCTTTGGTACAATGCTTATCCAGCACAAGTATTCATGGGAGACACAGGTTCGCTTACCATCGGAGGTATCATTGGTGTGAGTGCCATCATTATCCATAAGGAATTACTTCTCCCTATACTATGTGGAATATTCTTCGTGGAGAGCCTAAGCGTTATTATGCAGGTATGGTATTACAAGCTCGGTAAACGCAAGGGAGTAAAGCAACGCATATTTAAGCGGACGCCAATACACGATAACTTCCGTGTTACCGATGATCAACTTGACTCAGACTGCACTTATCTCATCAAGTCTCCGCATTCTCCAAAGCATGAGGGCAAGATCACCATTCGTTTTTGGATCATCACCGTCATTCTTGCAGTCCTGACAATTATCACGTTGAAGATCAGATAAACATTGTATTTAGGAAATTGAAAGATATTGATATGAAAAGAATAGTAGTATTAGGGGCTGGCGAAAGTGGCGTTGGAGCTGCGATTCTCGCCAAGAAAGAAGGATTTGACGTGTTCGTTTCGGACTCAGCCATCATCAAGGATCATTACAAGCAGATGCTTGATGACCACGGCATTGCTTGGGAAGAGGGAAACAACACGCCCGAAAAGATTCTTGATGCCGATGAAGTAATCAAGAGTCCTGGCATTCCTGACGAGGTACCCATCATCCAGCAACTCATCAAACTGAATACACACATTATCAGCGAGATTGAGTTTGCCGGACGATATACCAACTCCAAGATGGTATGTATAACAGGAAGTAATGGCAAAACTACTACTACTTCCCTTATCTACCACATTTTCCGCTCAGCTGGTTATGATGCGGGGTTGGCTGGAAATATCGGCAATAGCCTTGCTCTTCAGGTAGCTGAGGATCCGCACGAATATTATATCATCGAGCTAAGTTCTTTCCAACTTGACAACATGTATGACTTCCGTGCAAACATAGCTATTCTTCTCAATATCACACCCGATCACTTGGATCGTTACCATAATAACTTCCAGGATTATGTGGATGCCAAGATGCGTATCCTTCAGAACCAGACCAATGATGATAGTTTCATTTTTTGGAACGATGATCCCATCATTAAGAAGGAGTTGGAGAAGTATGACATCCATGCCGTGCTGTGCCCATTCTCTGAATTAAAGGAGAAGGGAAGTATTGGTTATATTGAGGAGGGACAATATAAGCTGGAATATCCTATACCTTTTAATATGGAACAAGAGGCTCTTTCCTTGACAGGAAAGCATAATATCTACAACTCACTGGCTGCCGGTCTTGCATCAAATATCAGTGGTATTAAAAAAGATGTCATCCGCAAGAGCTTAGGTGACTTCCCTGGTGTGGAACATCGCTTGGAGAAAGTATGCAAGGTAGGCGGTGTAAGTTATATCAATGACTCGAAGGCTACAAACGTTGATGCATGTTGGTACGCCTTGGAGAGCATGAGAACTCCTACCATTCTTATCCTTGGCGGCAAAGACAAGGGGAATGACTACTCCCAAATCTATGACCTTGTGAAAGAAAAATGCGTCGGCCTAGTGTATCTCGGAGCAGACAATGCCAAGTTGCACGTCAACTTTGATCAATTCGGAATACCCGTCAAGGATACACATTCTATGAAAGATTGTGTTGAAGCTTGCTATGAGATGGCTAAGCCTGGTGATACCGTTCTGCTTTCACCATGCTGCGCTAGCTTCGACCTTTTCAAGAATATGGAAGATCGTGGCGAACAGTTTAAGACATTGGTACGCAGTCTCTGAACCCTGTTATCTTTTTGATAAGCAGATGTCTGTATTGCGGTAACATTCCTTTTGCAGTGTGAATCAAATTGATTCATGGCGTGAATCAATTTGAAACACAAAGTAATTCAAATTGAATCATCCAGTGATTCAATTTGTTTCACGACACGAAAAGGCATTAGTTCCGAACTGACGACGCATCAAAGATACATAGATAATTACTAAAAGTTGAATGAATAGGAAACTGAACAACATATTCAAGGGCGACAAAGTTATTTGGATGGTCTTCTTCTTCCTTTGTCTTATCAGTGTTGTAGAGGTCTTTTCTGCCTCTTCTGGACTGACGTATAAAAGTGGAAGTTACCTAGCTCCGATCGTCAAGCATATTCTGATCCTTATGGTTGGTGTGTTCTTTATGGTTGTGACACTCAATATCAAGTGTCGTTATTTCAAATTGCTCACGCCTTTCCTGCTCATCCTTTCCATCGTGTCCCTTATATGGGTATATTTTGCAGGACAAGAAACCAATGACGCACAACGTTGGGTTACTATTCTTGGTGTGCAATTTCAGCCATCAGAGATAGCAAAAGGTACAATGGTTCTTGCTACAGCACAGATACTTAGTGCCATGCAAACCAATGATGGTGCCGACCGACATGCCATGAACTATATTCTTGCGGTGTGCCTAGTAATAGTTCCACTTATCATGATGGAGAACCTTTCAACTGCTGCTTTGCTTTGTGTAGTAGTCTTTCTTATGATGGTTGTTGGACGTGTGCCAGCCCAACAGTTGGGAAAACTACTTGGCGCAGTGATGTTGCTTATTGTTAGTGTAATAACAATGGTTATGGTCTTCGGACACGATGTAAAGGAGGAAGATCCCACCAAAACTCTAAGCGAACAAGTAAGCGCTGACGGGGCAAAAGAGAAAGTGGATCAAAAAAGCGGTATTTTTCACCGCTTCGATACTTGGAAATCGCGTATCGACAAGTTTCTGAATAGCAAGGAAGTGGCACCAGAAGATGTGGATCTTGATAAAGATGCACAGGTGGCACATGCTAACATCGCTATTGCCTCATCAAATATCATCGGCAAGGGTCCTGGAAACTCAGTGGAGCGAGACTTCCTCTCACAGGCTTTCTCCGACTTTATCTATGCTATCATCATCGAAGAGATGGGGATGTTTGGTGCTTTCTTTGTGGCAATGCTTTACATTATCTTGCTCTTCCGCACTGGTCGCATAGCCAATCGCTGTGAGAATAACTTTCCTGCGTTTCTTGCTATGGGCCTGGCAATGCTCTTGGTGACGCAAGCTTTGTTCAATATGTGTGTGGCAGTCGGTCTTGCTCCAGTGACGGGACAACCACTACCGCTCATCAGTAAGGGCGGAACATCATCGATTATCAACTGTGTTTACATCGGTGTTATTCTTAGTGTAAGTCGTTCTGCCAAGAAGAATATAGTATCAATTGAGGATAAAGACGAGCAGACGGAGGCTCAGTTGTCGATTTAACCTCTTGTAACAACGAATTGTAAGAACAAAGAAAGTATTCATAAAAATAGCCCTAAGACATTTTTTTTGATTACTTTTGCATGATATATAATAAGGTATATGGACAAGGATTTAAGAGTCATCATCAGCGGAGGTGGCACCGGCGGTCATATTTTTCCAGCTATTTCCATCGCCAACGCTATAAAGGCAAAGCACCCTGATGCCAAGATTTTGTTTGTTGGTGCCCTAGGGCGCATGGAGATGCAGCGTGTACCAGCTGCTGGCTATGAAATTAAAGGTCTGCCCATTAGCGGTTTCGATCGCAAGCATTTGCTCAAAAATATTGTCGTGTTGTTTAAGCTTCTGAGAAGTCAACTCATGGCAAGGAGCATCATAAAGAATTTCAAGCCAATGGTGGCTGTGGGCGTTGGCGGATATGCCAGTGGTCCTACGCTTAACGTATGTGCAGGGAAAGGTGTTCCTTGTCTTATCCAGGAGCAGAACAGTTTTCCTGGTGTTACCAATAAGTTGTTGGCAAAGAAAGCCTCCAAGATATGTGTGGCCTATGAGGGTATGGAGCGATGGTTCCCAGAGGACAAGATAATCCTCACTGGAAATCCGGTTCGTCAAAATGTACTTTCAAGTAAAAAGAGCCAAAGTGAGGCACGTCAAGCCTTTGGGCTGGCACCTGACAAGAAGACCATCCTTTTGGTGGGCGGTAGCCTTGGAGCTCGTACCATCAATGAGAGCATGCGTCATCACCTTGACAAAGTTAAAGCCTCAGACGTGCAATTCATTTGGCAGACGGGCAAATACTATAACGAGGAGATGAACAAGGCGGTGGCAGACTTTGGGGAAGTGCCAAACTTGAAAGTGCTGGACTTTATCAGTGATATGGGTACGGCATACCAAGCAGCAGACCTTGTAATTAGTCGTGCTGGTGCAAGTTCAATAAGCGAGTTTTGTCTTATTGGCAAACCGGTTGTCCTCGTGCCAAGCCCTAATGTAGCAGAGGATCATCAGACCAAGAATGCAATGGCTCTTGTCAACAAGGATGCTGCTGTTTACGTGAAGGATGCAGATGCTCCCGATACCCTTTTGGACACAGCCCTTAAAATCGTAGAGAATGATGACAAGCTGGCATCGCTAAGCGAAAACATTAAAAAACTTGGACTCAAGGATTCTGCAGAGGTCATTGCTGACGAGGTAGTAAAGTTAGCATTGAACAAGTAAAAGAAAAAATAACAAACATGGAACTGAAAGATATCAAAGCCGTTTATTTCGTTGGGGCAGGTGGCATAGGCATGAGCGCAATTGCTCGCTACTTCATCCATAGGGGTGTTGTTGTGGGAGGCTATGACCGTACGCCATCAAATCTCACGCGCCAGTTGGAAAAAGAGGGCATGATTATCCATTATGAGGAGAACGAGGACGAGATACCTCATGCTTGCCGTGATAAGCAGTCATGCCTTGTTGTCTATACACCGGCTATTCCTGCAGATCATAAAGAATTGCAGTATTTCCGGGCTGGTGATTTTGAAATTCAAAAACGGGCGCAGGTTCTCGGCACATTGACACGTACACACAAAGGACTTTGCGTCGCAGGTACACACGGCAAGACATCAACGTCAACTATGTGTGCACATATCATGCACCAAAGCCATGTGGATTGCAATGCTTTCCTAGGGGGCATTAGCAAGAACTACGGTTCAAATTATATACTTTCTGACCACAGTGACTATGTGGTTATTGAGGCTGATGAGTTTGATCGCTCTTTCCATTGGCTTTCGCCTTGGATGACAGTCATCACTGCAACAGACCCTGATCACCTTGACATCTACGGTACCAAGAAGGCATATCTGGAGAGCTTCAGACATTACACCGAGTTGATTCAACCAGGTGGCGCACTCATATTGCATACCGATTTGGAGATGAACCCCAATGTGCAGCCAGGTGTAAAGATTTACTCGTATAGTCGTGACAAGGGTGATTTCCATGCAGAGAATGTGGTCATTGACAATGGCGAAATCACATTCGACTTCGTTTCACCTGTGGAGACAGTGCGTGGTGTAAAACTTGGTCAGCCCGTTCCAATAAATATTGAGAATGGTGTGGCAGCCATGGCAATGGCACAACTTAATGGCTGTACTGCCGAAGAGCTGCTATTTGGCATGGGAACATATCATGGCGTGGACCGCCGATTTGATTTTAAGGTTAGGAATGATAATCATGTATTCCTCTCTGACTATGCTCACCACCCTCAAGAGATATTGCAAAGTGCAAAGAGTCTGAAGGAACTTTACAAGGATCGCAAGATAACGGCGATATTCCAACCTCATCTTTATAGCCGCACCCGCGACTTCTACAAGGAGTTTGCAGATGCTTTGAGCCATTTTGACGAGGTGATTCTTACGGAGATATATCCAGCACGTGAGGAACCAATTCCCGGCATCACTTCGCAGATCATCTTCGACAATATCAAGTCTGGTGTGGAAAAGACGATGATTCTCAAGGACGAGGTACTCAACTATGTGAAGAGTCGAGACTTCGACGTTCTGCTTGTGCTCGGTGCAGGAGACCTCGATAACTATTCGTCACAGATTGCTCGCCTTATTGAGTCTAAGAAATAACAAACTCTATAACCCTGATACGTTGCCCATTATAGGACAATATGCGCATTAACTGGAAGAAAACGATTGTCGTCACGTTGGATCTCGTACTTGGAGCATACATCGTCATGGCGTTCGCTGCATTCGATAAGCCGAATGTGGTCCAGCAGGTGTGCACGGAGGTGAATATAAATATTAAGGATGAGGCGACCAATGGATTTATTACTCCTACAGAGATCAAGAGTCGATTGGAGAAGAACAAGCTCTATCCCTTGTCCAAGCTGATGTCGCTTGTCAATACACGCACAATAGAGGAGACCCTTGAACAGAGCCCTTTCGTGAAGCAAGCTGAGTGCTATAAGACGGAGGACGGGCATGTAACCATCTCTCTTACCCAGCGGTTGCCTACGTTACGTATCAAGGCCGTCAATGGAGATGACTACTATATAGACGACAACCATAGCATCATGCCAAACTCCCACTATACAAGCGATCTCGTCATCGCTACGGGTAGCATCAACCGTTGGTATGCTAAGAACTATGTCTCCTACCTTGCAGAGGAGATCATGAACAGTGACTTCTGGCGTCATCAGATTGTGCAAATCAATGTATTGCCTGATCATGGCATAGAGCTGGTTCCTCGTGTAGGCAACCATATCGTTTATATCGGACAACTTCCCGAGACCAAATACACGGCTCAACGCAAGCAACTTATCAACAATTATGTATCGAAGAAATTGGATAGATTGGGTAAGTTCTATAAGTACGGACTCTCGGAAGCAGGTTGGAACAAATATTCCTATATCAATATTGAGTTCGACAACCAAATTATTTGCAAGAAAAGAAATTGAATTGATAATTATTACATACCTATGGCAAATTTTATTGTAGCAATTGAATTAGGTTCGTCCAAGATTACTGGCATTGCCGGAAGGAAAAATCTGGATGGCAGCATCAGTGTGCTCGCCGTGGTAACAGAGGATTCCTCGTCGTGCATACGCAAAGGTGTGGTCTACAACATCGATAAGACGGTGCAGACTCTCACCAACATCGTAAAGAAGCTTGAGACACAACTCAAGGCTAAGATTGCGCATGTTTATGTAGGAGTGGGCGGACAATCAATCCGGAGTGTGAGGAATAACAATGTCAAGGAGTTGCCACCGGAAGCCATTGTGACCCAAGCCATGGTCAACGAACTGATGGATGCTAACCGTAGTATGCAATATCCTGACCAGGAGATCCTCGATGCTGCCACACAGGAGTATAAGGTCGATAATCAGTATCAACTCGATCCGGTGGGCATCCAGTGCTCACGCTTGGAAGGAAACTTCCTCAATATCTTGTGGCGCAAGTCGTTTTACCGCAGTCTGAACAAGTGCTTTGACAATGCGGGCATTGCCATTGCCGAGATGTATCTGTCACCGTTAGCTCTTGCCGACGCAGTGGTGACCGATGCTGAGCGTCGTGGAGGCTGTGTGCTTGTGGATCTTGGTGCCGACACAACGACAGTTTGCGTCTATTATAAGAACATTTTGCGTCATCTTGTTGTTATTCCATTGGGAAGTAGTAATATCACCAAAGATATTTCCTCTTTGCAGATGGAGGAGAGAACGGCTGAAAAAATGAAGCTTCAATACGGTAGCGCGTTCACCGAATCAAGTGAGATAGATGACGATTCTACATACCCAATTGATGGCGATCGTACCGTCGACGTACGTAAGTTCGTGGAAATCGTTGAGGGTCGTTTGCAGGAGATTATTGAGAATGTGTGGTATCAGGTACCTAATGAGTTTGCTGATAAGTTGCTCGGAGGTATCGTTCTCACTGGTGGTGGCTCAAATTTAAGAAAAGTTGAGCATGCATTTCGCAACCACACACGTATAGAAAAGATTCGGATAGCCAAGTTTGTTAACCAGACCATCAACTCTAATAATCCTCTGATTAATGCTAAGGATGGTACCTTGTGTACGGTGCTTGGCTTGTTAGCAAAGGGAGATATGAATTGCGCTGGAGATGATTTCAGCAGCAATCTGTTTGGCCCTGAGGATAAGACGGTTATTACTCCGGCTCACAAAGAGCCACGCCCTACCAATGAAATTTTAGGAAAGGGCATTGTACAGACCGAGGCAGAGAAGAAGGCAGAAGAGGAACGCCTGCGCAAACTCCAGGAACAGGAAGAACTTCGTAAGGCCGCTGAGGCTGAGGCTGAGGAACGTGAGAGAGCCAAGCGAGAGAATTCCGTCTTCAACAAGTCTGTAAAGGGACTCAAAAACTTTTTCCGCAAGATGGTGGATGATGAGGAAGAAAAATAATTGTACCTACGAAAATTGACAGACATGAATCCAGATAGCAACAACAATATAGAGAAAAAGAAACCGTCAATCCTTGACTTTGGAGAACCAGAAAAGGAAAACAGCATCATCAAGGTGATTGGTGTTGGTGGCGGTGGTGGTAATGCAGTGAACCACATGTATCGCGAAGGCATACACGATGTGTCGTTTGTCCTTTGCAATACTGATGCTCAGGCTCTTAATGACTCACCAGTTCCAGTGCATCTTCAGCTAGGCAAGGAAGGCCTTGGCGCCGGTAACAAGCCAGCTCGTGCACGTGAGGCAGCCATGGAAAGCTTTGAGGACATTCGCAGAATGCTAAGCGATGGCACAAAAATGACATTTATCACCGCCGGTATGGGTGGTGGAACTGGTACTGGTGCTGCTCCTGTTATTGCACAGGCAAGCAAGGATATGGGCATCCTGACAGTAGGAATTGTCACTATTCCCTTCCGTTTTGAAGGACCAAAAAAGATCGACCAAGCTCTTGACGGTGTGGAAGAGATGGCCAAATATGTGGATGCATTGCTAGTAATCAACAACGAGCGTCTGCGTGAAATATATCCCGAACTGACCGTGATAGATGCTTTCGGCAAGGCTGATGATACGCTTAGTGTAGCAGCAAAGAGCATTGCAGAGATTATCACAATACATGGACTCATTAACCTCGACTTCAACGATGTGAAGACTGTACTCAAGGATGGCGGTGTTGCTATCATGAGTACTGGTTATGGTGAAGGTGACGGCCGCGTGAAGAAGGCCATCGACGATGCACTGAATTCCCCATTGCTCAATGATAACAATGTCTTCAACTCAAAGAGGATCCTGCTTTCGATTAACTTCTGTGATGAGAAAGGTGACAAGCGCGGTCTGATGATGGAGGAGATGAACGATGTCAACGACTTCATGGCTAAGTTCGGTGAGGACTTCGAGATCAAGTGGGGAATGGCTACTGACCCTGAACTGGGTAAGAAAGTTAAGGTTACAATCCTTGCAACTGGCTTCGGTGTCGAAGATGTTGAACCTAAGGATCGCATTGCTCGCCACTCTCAGGAGGAGGCCGATCGCCGTGCCAAGGAAGAGGAAGAGGCAGCTGAGAAGCGTGATCGTCGTGCTAGATATTATAAGAACGATTCTAACAGTTATCAATACAAGCGTCGCCCCCATATATTTCTCTTCTCTCAAGAAGACTTGGACAATGAGGATGTGATACTCTCTGTAGAAAATACACCAACCTACAAGCGTACAAGGCAGATGTTGGAGGATATTCGTAATCAGGTAAATGGCAATAGGCAAAAGTCAGACAACGACGATTTGCAAGAGCCAGTTCCCGGAATCATCAGCTTTGTATAAACAAATTTAAAGCAAAAACGCTGTGTCTACATTATTCGATCAGGTCAGTAGCGATATTCGCACTGCCATGAAGGCTCGTGACAAAGTACGTCTTGAAGCCTTACGTAACGTAAAGAAATTTTTCCTTGAGGCCAAGACCGCCCCTGGATCAAATAACGAACTCTCTGACGAAGCAGCCCTAAAGATTCTTCAGAAGCTTGCTAAACAAGGCGAGGAAAGTGCCGCTACTTATATCCAAGTTAATCGTCAGGAACTTGCTGACGAGGAGTTGGCTCAGGTCGCTGTCATCAAAGAGTATCTCCCACGGCCCCTCAGCGAAGAGGAAATTGAAGTTCAGATTAAAGAGGTTATCGCTCAAACTGGTGCCACTGATATGAAGGCTATGGGGCAGGTCATGGGACAAGCAACCAAACTAATGGCTGGCAAAGCTGATGGTAAAGTTATCTCTGCCATTGTCCGCAAGTTATTAGCATAGGATTATTTCCAAACCATTAATGCCTGCCCAATTTATTTTGGGCAGGCATTTTTATATTCACTCGAATTACGGGAGCCTTATATTAGTGTGCTTAGCCAGGACTTATGAATGAAATACTCGTATTTTCTTCTGTGTCTTAATTCACTTAAAGGCTCATTACGCCATGAGCCAAAATACATATAAGACTTTTACTTTGCTGCTATGTAAGAATCGCCCTAAGAATCAATTTGAGTCAATCTTTTCAAAAACTCTCATATATCAAGTTTAGTTGACTGTTGTTTTGAATCCTGTTCGTGTTTAATGAACAGATGTGGATTCTTCAATGACCAAAATTATGATATTAGGCTTCCCCTGAATGGTCTAATCTATACTAAATATGACGTTTGTTTTTTTTCATATAAAGTGTTCCAACTATAAGCTTTAAATATGACGAACTCTTTATGAATGAAAGTCTAGTATAACAATATAGAAACGAAAGATTAGAAATTATCTAAATTTGTAGTTGTTAACGTGAATTAACCAACAATAAAAACCATGGATGCTTTTTTTAATTAAATTTACCACAATTATTTCTTAATCTAATTAAAAACTAAGCCTATGTTTTCATTAACACATTTACATCCCATGTTGGTCCATTTCCCTATCGCATTGATAATGGTAGGGTTCTTGGCGGAACTGATTTATCTGTTTTATAAAAAGGAGGTTTGTCTGACGAAGGTTGGATTTTATCTAT
>Ga0172378_10002308_pt1 | contig 17817 bp, 10 predicted proteins | sample GrowelOW332metaG_FD_119755 | JGI IMG/M metagenome (GOLD analysis project Ga0172378, IMG submission 119755) | Groundwater microbial communities from an aquifer near a municipal landfill in Southern Ontario, Canada - Pumphouse #3_1 metaG | ecosystem: Environmental > Aquatic > Deep subsurface >... | reverse complement strand
ATAGGTACCGTGACTTGCATATAATTTATAACCGTGTTCATCCAAAAGCTTACATGCTTCTAATAAATCCACCTTGGATTTCATCTCGCCCGAAGAAATCAAAATTCCCTTTTTAGGAACGCGATAGCCTACTGAGAGCATGGATTTGAGAATTGCTTCTGAAAAATCATCTCCAAGACATCCTACTTCTCCGGTAGAAGACATATCAACTCCTAAAACCGGATCGGCATTTTGCAAGCGAGAGAATGAGAATTGGGATGCTTTAACTCCAATATATTCTAAATCAAATACTGAACTGTCGGGTTTATTATATGGCTCTCCTAACATTATCTGGGTAGCGGTTTCAATAAAGTTGCGTTTGATGACTTTGGAAACAAAGGGGAACGAACGGGATGCACGCAAATTACATTCAATAACTTTTATCTCGTTATTCTTTGCCAAATATTGAATGTTGAAAGGACCACTGATATTTAATTCTTTTGCTATATGCTTTGATATCTTTTTGATACGACGCATGGTCTCAAAATAGATTTTTTGAGCAGGGAACACTAAAGTTGCATCTCCGGAATGAACACCGGCAAACTCAACATGCTCGGAGATGGCGTATTCTACTACTTCTCCATCTTTGGCTACTGCATCAAACTCTATCTCCTTGGCATTCTGCATGAATACAGAAACTACAACGGGATGTTCTTTCGAAACATTGGCGGCCATTGTTAAAAATTTGTGCATTTGCTCTTTGTCATAGCAGACATTCATCGCTGCTCCGGATAACACATAGGAAGGACGGATAAGCACAGGGAATCCTACTTCATCAACAAAACTATCAATTTCGTCAAAACTGGTTAATTCCTTCCAACGTGGCTGATCTATTTTAAGTTGGTCAAGCATGGCAGAAAACTTGTTTCTGTTTTCTGCACGGTCTATAGATAATGCGGATGTTCCTAAAATTGGCACGTTCTGACGATACAAACGCATTGCTAAATTATTGGGGATCTGACCTCCTACTGATACAATCACTCCTTTCAAATTATCCTCAATATCAATTACATCAAGAACACGCTCAAAGGATAACTCATCAAAATAGAGTCGATCACACATGTCATAATCGGTAGATACGGTTTCAGGATTATAGTTGATCATTACTGATTCATAACCTGATTTACGTGCTGTCTGTACTGCGTTAACTGAACACCAGTCAAATTCAACAGACGATCCAATTCGATATGCACCTGAACCTAAAACTACTATGGTTTCTTTTGTGGATTTTAATAGATTAAACTCTTTCTTATCACCATAAGTAAAATAGAGGTAGTTCGTTTTCTCGGGGTCTTCTGAAGCAACTGTGTTTATACGACATACATGTGGCAAAACTTGCAATTTTTTCCTCAATGAACGAACACGAAGGATGCCTTCTTCTAATGTGCCTTCTTGATGTTCTACATAACGGGCTATCTGGAAATCTGAGAATCCAAGTCGCTTTGCTTCGTTAAGTACTTCTTGGGGAAGGTCTTCAATTTTAGTATAGGATGATAGTACTTTGGTATATTTGTAAATATTTTCCAGCTTCTCAATAAACCATTTATCAATTTTAGTAAGGTCTACTATCTTCTCTACAGTATAGCCTTTTTCAAAAGCATCGGCAATTGCAAAGATACGCATGTCTGTTGGGTTGGAGAGTACATCTTCTACATCATCAAATGACATTTTGTTTCCTACAAAACCATGCATTCCCTGGCCAATCATGCGCAATCCTTTCTGAATAATTTCTTCAAATGATTGACCTATCGACATGATTTCACCTACGGACTTCATAGAAGAACCAATTTCGTGACTTACTCCTTGGAACTTGTTCAAATCCCAACGGGGTATTTTAACTATCATATAATCGACCGCAGGTGCTAAATATGCGGAGTTTGGTGTACCCATCTCGCCTATCTGATCAAGAGTGTAACCTAAAGCAAGTTTTGTTGCTACAAAGGCTAATGGGTAACCGGATGCTTTTGAGGCTAAGGCTGATGATCGACTCAATCGGGCATTTATCTCGATAATTCGATAATCATTGGTTACTGCATTAAAGGCGTATTGAATGTTACACTCTCCTACAATACCAATATGACGAACTACATTTCTTGCAACATCTTCCAAAAATGCAATTTGTTCTTTTGATAAAGTGATGATTGGGGCAACTACTATACTCTCGCCAGTATGGATACCTAGTGGATCAAAATTTTCCATCGGAACAACAGTGAAACAATGGTCATTTTTATCCCTTATCACCTCAAATTCAATCTCTTTCCATCCTTTTAAACTTTCTTCTACAAGAATCTGATTGGAAAATGACAGGGCGCTTTTACATAATTCTGTGAAAGAATTTATGTCTTCACAAATACCTGAGCCTTGACCACCAAGTGCGTATGCTGAACGAACCATCACAGGATAACCAATCTCTTCAGCTGCTTTCAAAGCATCTTCTAAACTTTCTACTGCATGTGATAACGGAGTCTTGGCATCTATCTCATTCAGTTTTTTAATAAACAAATCACGATCTTCGGTAATCATAATTGCGTCTACTGAAGTACCCAATACTTGAACTCCGTATTTTTCAAGTATACCACTTTGATAAAGTGAAGTCCCACAATTTAGTGCTGTTTGACCACCAAAAGCTAATAGAATACCATTGGGTTTTTCCTTTTCTATTACTTTTTCTACAAAATAAGGTGTTATAGGTAGAAAATATACTTTGTCAGCAACTCCCTCGGACGTTTGAATAGTGGCAATGTTGGGGTTTATTAAAACCGTTTCAATTCCCTCTTCTTTCATCGCCTTCAATGCCTGAGAACCTGAATAATCAAATTCGCCGGCTTGACCAATTTTTAACGCTCCTGAACCTAAGATGATAACCTTTTTAATTGATTTGTCCATTTTATTATTATTGATTTTATAATTCTTATTTATATTCTTCCCAATGTTTTATCTCTATATCGTCTTCCGATATTCTGCAAAATGCTTTGATAAAAGCACTGGCTAATCGTGCATTTGTTATCAAAGGTATATTGAAATCTATTGAACTTCTACGTATCTTATATCCGTTTGTCAACTCTTTCTCTGATAAATTTTTAGGTATATTAATCACTAAATCAAATTTCTTATCTTTAATCATATCTAATACCTTAAATTCGGCATCTTCATCGGGCCAACCAACATGAGTACTTTCAACTCCGTTTTCTGCCAGGAACTTCTGAGTTCCTTCTGTGGCAAAAAGCTTAAAACCATGGTCTTGTAACAGTTGACAGGCTTCAAGCAAATCAACCTTCGACTTAACAGTACCTGAAGATACCATTATATTTTTTTCGGGAATTCGATAGCCTACAGCTAACATCGATGTGAGTAAAGCGTCATCAAAATTGCTTCCTATACAACCAACTTCACCGGTTGAGGCCATATCTACTCCTAAAACGGGATCGGCTTTTTGTAATCTTGTAAACGAAAACTGAGAGGCTTTTATACCAACATAATCTAAATCAAATGCTGATTTTTCTGGCTTCTGAACTTCGATTCCTAACATCACTTTTGTCGCAAGCTCTATAAGGTTTATCTTCAACACCTTAGACACAAAAGGGAATGATCGCGAAGCACGTAAATTGCATTCTATTACTTTTATATCATTATCCTTCGCAAGAAATTGAATGTTAAAAGGACCGCTTATATTTAATCCTTTTGCAATTTCTCGGGTAATATGCTTAATTCTTCTAACTGTTTGAGTATATATCTTTTGTGGTGGAAACTGAATTGTAGCATCTCCTGAATGAACTCCGGCAAACTCAACATGTTCTGAAATTGCGTATGCTATTAATTCTCCATCCCTCGCTACAGCATCCATTTCTATCTCTTTGGCGTATTCAATGAATTCAGAGACTACAACTGGGTGACTTTTCGAAACTTCAGTAGCTAGCGTAAGAAAATGCTTGAGCTCATTTTCATTGGAACAGACATTCATTGCAGCACCTGAAAGTACGTATGATGGCCTAACCAACAAAGGGAAACCTACTTCTTCAACAAATTTATGTATTTCTTCCATCGTAGTAAGTTCTTTCCAACGTGGTTGATCTATGCCTAATTGATCAAGCATCGACGAAAATTTATTCCTATCTTCGGCATTATCAATATTATCAGCCGATGTTCCCAATATATTTACATTCGCTTTATCAAGCCTGACAGCCAAATTATTAGGTATCTGACCTCCTACAGATAGTATCACTCCTTTTGGGTTTTCTAACTCAATAATATCCAAAACCCTCTCAAATGTGAGCTCATCAAAATATAAACGATCGCACATATCATAATCTGTAGATACTGTCTCCGGATTATAATTGATCATTACTGATCTGTATCCTTCACTGCGAACTGTATTCAATGCATTCACTGAACACCAGTCAAACTCAACCGATGACCCAATTCGATATGCACCGGATCCTAAAACAATCACTGATTTATGATCTCCAAGATAATGGACATCATTTTCATTTCCATTATATGTAAGGTAGAGATAATTTGTTTGAGCAGGATATTCTGCTGCTAATGTGTCAATTTGCTTAACTACTGGTACAATCCCAAGTTTCTTTCTATATTGACGAACTTTATCTTGATGGACTTCATTTAATTTTTCTTTCCATAAAGCACGAGCTATTTGGAAATCTGAAAACCCTTGTTGCTTGGCAAACTTAATCAATGCAGGTAACTCTTTGTTTGCTTCATCTTCTAATTCATCTGATGAAAGAGATAAACACTCCAAATCTTCTGCCGTTTTAATAATATTGTATAACTTATATAGAAACCATTTATCTATTTTTGTCAGATCATGAATCTGATCTACAGAATACCCTTTTCTAAAAGCTTTACTGATTACAAATATTCTTTTATCTGTTGGCTCCCTTAATGCTTTATCTATGTCGTCAACTTTTAATTCTTTGTTTTCAACAAATCCATGCATACCAAGACCAACCATTCTTAATCCTTTTTGAATAGCTTCTTCAAATGTACGTCCAATGGCCATAATTTCTCCAACAGATTTCATACTTGAACCAATCTCTTGAGAAACACCACTGAATTTATTTAAATCCCATCTTGGAATTTTTACTACTATATAATCAAGTGCTGGCTCAAAAAATGCACTTGTTGATTTGGTCACGGAATTTTTTAAGTCAAATAATCCATAACCCAAACCTAATTTGGCTGCTATAAAGGCTAATGGATATCCTGTCGCTTTTGAGGCTAATGCTGAAGAACGACTCAATCGTGCGTTTACTTCAATCACTCTATAATCTTCTGATTGTGGATCAAGGGCATATTGAACGTTACATTCACCAACAATGCCAATATGACGGACAATCTTAATTGCTAATTCTCGCAATTTATGATATTCTGAGTTTGTTAATGTTTGAGATGGTGCAACAACAATACTTTCGCCTGTATGAATTCCCAGTGGATCGAAATTCTCCATATTACATACCGTAATACAATTATCATACTGGTCTCGGACTACCTCATATTCAACTTCTTTCCACCCTTTTAACGATTTCTCAATTAATAATTGACTTGAATAAGTAAATGCTTTTGTTGCAAGTGCTGTTAATTCTTCATCATTTTCGCAAAATCCTGATCCCAAGCCTCCTAAAGCATATGCTGCACGAACAATAATTGGATATCCCAACTCATTCGCAGCATGAATAGAATCGGAAATGGTATTTACGGCTTCACTTTTAATTGTTTTAACCTCAATTTGGTCTAATTTCTTTACAAATAATTCACGATCTTCAGTATCTATAATCGATTGTATTTGAGTTCCAAGCACTTTTACATTATACTTTTCAAATACACCATTTCTATATAATTTTACGCCACAATTCAATGCTGTTTGTCCACCAAAAGCAAGCATAATTCCATCAGGACGTTCTCTTGATATAACTTTTTCTACAAAATAGGATGTTATAGGCAAGAAATAGATTTTATCGGCTGATCCTTTTGATGTTTGAACAGTAGCAATATTAGGATTAATCAATACAGTTTCAAGACCTTCTTCTCGTAATGCTTTCAAAGCTTGAGAACCAGAATAATCAAATTCACCAGCTTCACCGATCTTTAATGCTCCTGAGCCTAAAATCAAAACTTTTTTAACCTTCAAATCTATAATGTTTGCCATCTAAATGAATTTATTTGACTGTTTTGTTTTACTTATTTTATTTTATCCTAATTCTAAATTGTATATGATAAGTTTCTTTAAAGCATATCTACAAATTCTTTAAAGAAGAACTTTGTGTCAGTAGGACCTCCAGAAGCTTCAGGATGAAACTGAACTGAATAAAACGGCTTTGTTTTGTGTTTTATTCCTTCGTTTGTACCGTCATTCATATTCACATATAAGGATGTCCACTCGGATGACAAATTATTGTCATCAACAGCATAACCGTGATTTTGTGAAGTAATATAACAAATATTTGTTCCCACTTTTCGAACTGGCTGATTAGAGCCTCTGTGGCCATACTTTAATTTATATACTGATGCTCCGGCAGCTTTTGCCAGTAATTGATTACCCATACAAATACCAAAAATAGGCTTCCCATAATTCATTGCTTTCCTAATATTTTCAACTGTTACATTGCAATAATCAGGACTACCGGGTCCATTCGAAATAAAGAGTCCGTCATATTTAATACTCGTAAAATCATAGTCCCATGGAACTCTTATTATATCTATCTTTTGTTTTATCAATTCTCTAATAATATTAAGCTTTACACCACAATCAATGAGAACAACTTTTTTAGAACCATGAGAGTATTCGATTACATCCTTACAGCTAACTTTATCAACCTGATTCTCACTATCTGGATCATAAAAATCAATCTGATCATCGTTTTCGAAAACAATTTTTCCTTTCATTGAACCATACTCACGAAGTATTTTTGTGAGCATTCTAATGTCTATTCCAAAAACACCTGGGATGTTTTCATCTTTAAGCCAATGACTTAAACTTCGCTTTGAATTCCAATGTGAATAATCATCAGAATATTCCTGAACAATTAACCCACTGACATGTATTTTACCAGATTCAAAAAAATCGGTAATTCCATGTGTTCTGCTGTTTCCAGGTACACCGTAATTACCGATTATTGGATATGTCATTGTTAGAATTTGACCTTGATAGGAAGGATCCGTAAGGCTTTCGGGGTAACCGACCATTGATGTATTAAAAACCACTTCGCCTGCCGAAGCCTTTTCTGCGCCAAACGATTGCCCATGAAAAACTGTCCCGTTCTCAAGGATTAACCGCACTGATTTATTCTTATACATTATGTGCGTAAGCTTTATTATTAAATTGATGTATGATATTAGGATACAAAGATAAACAAAAACTATGTTCTATGAAAATATCATATAAAAAAAATGCCGATTTTAAATTTAAATAAAATCGGCATTCCTCTTTTTTCTTAAGTCTTTTAAAGTGAATATATATATCCTTTTTTCAAAAATTGAACATATTTTCCATGATCAAATGAATAATAATGTGCTCCACGTTTTGAAGAACTCTTATCTTTTTCTTCATATTTGTTCAAAATATTCATAGAAATAAGTTTCCTTCTAAAATTTCTTTTATCTATTTCTGTTTGATAAATAGCCTCATACAAATTTTGTAGAGCAGGTAAAGTAAATTTCTCTCCAAAGAACTCAAAGATTATTGGCTCTAAGGATACTTTATATCGCAAAACTTTTAGAGCATCTTGAACCATTTTATTATGATCAAATACCAATGTTGGTAATTTATCAATATTTATCCATGTAGCATCAAATTTTTTTGCAATAGATGTATCAAATTCATCTAATCTTACTAATGCATAAAAAGCAACTGAAATAACTCTGCCTCCGGTATCACGATCAATTTCACCATATGAAGCAACTTGTTCCATATATATCCCTGTTTGTTGAGTATATCTGTATAGAACTTTCTTTGCGGCATCATCAAGACTTTCACCATTTTCCATAAATCCACCCATTAAAGACCATTCATTTTTAAGTGGTTCAACAGGTCGACGAGTTAACAAAATATTTAATTCATTGTTTTTGAATCCAAAGATTATACAATCAACAGCAATTAAAAACTTTGAATTGTTTTCATAATATTGTGTATTCATTAGTTTTGATTTTTTTTAAAGTAAAAGTTGGGAGCACACTGCTCCCAACAATTTAAAATAATTTATATTAATGTTTATAATTTTCTTGCACCATCGCTTATTATAACATCATAGATTTTTGGTTCATGGCCATATTTAGCCTTGAATTGTTCTTTAGCATTAGCAATAAAGCGATCATGCAATTCTTCTTTAACAAGATTAATTGTGCAACCACCAAAGCCTCCACCCATAACGCGAGAACCTGTTACATTATTTTGCTTAGCAACTTCATTTAAAAAATCAAGTTCTTCGCAACTTACTTCATATAAACGGCTCATTCCATCATGTGTTTCGTACATTTTTTTTCCTACAAATTCATAGTCATCTCTTTCCAGAGCATCACTCACATCACGAACACGCTGTGTTTCTTCTATTACGTATTGAGCACGCATAAAATCTTCTTCAGAAATATCATTCTTTACTTCATTCAACATTTTCATATCTGCATCTCGTAAAAAGTCTACTTCTGAATGATTTTTTTTGATTGCAGCAACAGCATTCTCACACGATTCACGTCTTTTATTATAAGCTGATGAAGCTAATTCATGCTTAACTACTGTATCTAAAAGGACAACACGGTATCCATGTGGTTGTGGATCAAATGGAAAATACTCATAATCCAAAGTTTTGCAATCTAACCTAATTAAATGACCTGCTTTTCCGAAAATAGATGCAAATTGATCCATAATACCACAATTTACGCCTACATAATTATGCTCAGTTTTTTGTCCAATTTTTGCCAATTCAAATTTGTCAATATTTAAATTAAACATATCATTCAGAGCAAATGCATATGTACTTTCCAAAGCTGCAGATGAAGACATTCCTGCACCTAATGGAACATCACCAGAAAATGTAGAATCAAATCCTTCAATCTTATATCCTCTTTTTATGATTTCGCGACATACACCAAATATATATTTAGTCCAACCTTGGCTTGGAATATCCTCTTCATTCAAACCAAATTCTGTATATTCATCTAAGTCAATTGAATATACACGAACCTTTTCTGTTCCATTCAATTTAATAGATGCAATCATTCCTTTATCAATAGCACCAGGAAATACAAAACTCCCATTATAATCTGTATGTTCACCAATTAGGTTTATGCGCCCGGGAGACGCATAAACTTCTGGTGATTCATTTCCGAATTTATCTTGATATATTTTAATTACTTGATCTTTTCTCATTATAACATTATTTTTTGTAATAATATCTTACTGCCAAAATTGAACCTTATAAAACTTGTTCAAATTAAGCTTTCTCTTCAGTAGTTACAATATTAGTATTAACATTTTTTGAACCTACTACTGCATATAATAAAAGAGCAGCAAAACCAACAACAATCAGCCAATAACTATTAAGAAATCCTAAACTGTCAGCAAGAGCACCTTGCAATAGAGGTAATAAACCGCCACCGCAAACCATTACCATGAAAATCCCTGAGGCCATTTCTGTAAATTTTCCCAAACCTTCAACAGCAAGATTAAAGATACTTCCCCACATAATAGATGTACAAAGTCCACATAAAACAATAAATAATATTTTTGCAGGAACAACCGCTCCAAACATATTAATTGAAGGTTCTATAGGCATAAACATAGCAATTACAATAAGCAATATACCTAAAGATGATGCGGTTGCCAACATAGCTTTACTTGAAACTTTAGCCCCAATAACTCCACCTATGAATCTTCCTGCAAGCATTAATAACCAATAAGCTCCTACGATTGATCCAGCAACACCTGTAGCAATATTTAAGCCACCACCTGTAACATCTGTTGTCATATAAAGATTTGCCATATTAGGAATGCCTACTTCAACACCTACATATATGAATATAGCGATTATTCCGAAAATAAAGTGACGGAAAGATAATGCACTATGTTTATCTTTTTTTGTTTTCTTTGGTTGATTCTTCGTAATTGCCAAACCTGGTTCGGGAATTTTAACAACTAACAAAACAATAAAAGCAAATGCAAAAATACCCATAGCTAAAAATAACGCAGGGTTAGCATCTTGAATAGTTTTATTAACTGCGCTTCCAATCAAATAACCACCTAATACAGGAGCAATTGTTGCACCGATAGAATTAATAGCACCACCAAACTGAATTAGTTGATTACCTTTATTTCCACCTCCACCTAAAGTATTAAGCATTGGATTTACAACAGTATTAAGCATACACATTGAGAAACCAGAGATAAAAGCACCAGTTAAATATACTCCAAAACTTTCAGTTACCCCTGAAAGGAAAGTAATTGAAACTCCAATAAAACCAACAAGAACTGCAGTTAATGAAGTAAATTTATATCCTTTTTTTTGAAGAATAATACCGGCGGGAATGCCCATAAATGCATAAGCTATAAAATTAGCAGCATTTCCAAGTTGAGACATGAAGTTACTTGCTTCGAATTGATCTTTTACAATAATAGCAAATGGATTTTGCAGTCCTGTTACGAAAGAAATCATAAAGAACAGAAGAAACATCACCGCTATAGGTAATGCATAATTTGTTTTTTCAGTTGAAGTTGTTGTTGTCATAAGTTTTTTATTTGTTTATTTATTCATTTGTTATAAAATAATTATAAATCTATTTTCTTATTGAAAATTTATAAGTAGTTTTTGAATTAAAAACTTCTCCCGGTCTAAGAACAACCGAAGGATAATCAGGTTTGTTAATACTGTCAGGATAATGTTGAGTTTCAAAACACACAGCTGATCTTTCAGGATAGTACATATCGTTTTTTGCCACGAAATTTCCTGTCATCCAATTACCTGTATAAATCTGAACGCCAGGTTGATCAGTAAACATCTCCATAACAATTCCGGTTTTTGGGGATTCACAAACCCCAAAATATGCAAATTCATCAGAGGTTTTTTTGTTTAAAACAAATGTATGATCATATCCTTTTCCAAAACGGAGTTGTTCAAAATCATCATTTATACGTTCCCCAATAGCATGAGAAGTTGTAAAATCCATTGGTGTACCTTTTACTGATTCAGCAGGTCCATAAGGAATTGCTGTTTCATCAGTAGGCAAATATGTATCAGCGTGAATAGTAAGCAAATGATCACCTATATATGGATCACCTGCACCTGATAAATTAAAATATGAATGATTTGTAAGGTTTAGTATAGTTGATTGATCTGTAGTTGCACGATAGCTTATAATCACCTCATTTTCATTAGTTAAAGTGTAAGACACATAAACATCTAAATTTCCAGGATAACCTTCTTCACCGTCTACTGACAAATAATGTAATTCTATAAAATTATCAGATTCTTTTACAACATCCCACACAACAGCGTTAAAGCCCTTAATTCCGCCATGAAGCGAATTAGGACCATTATTAACAGCCAATGTATAGACTTTTCCATCAAGGGTAAATTTACCCTTTGCAATTCTATTACCTGTCCGTCCACAAATTGCTCCAAAATACGGTTCTTCCGATTTTAGATATTCTTCAATTGAAGAATGTCCTAACACTACGTCTATAAACTTCCCGTTTTTGTCAGGAACCATTATTGAAACAATTTTGGCACCATAATTTGTAATTGTTAACTCACTCCCACTTGAATTAGTGAGAGTGTACAATCCGGTTTGCTTACCGTCAACATTTTTTTCAAATAATGCAATTTGCAAACCGGATATACCTTCTGTTTTTTTCATTCCGTTCTTGGTGTTTAAAAATAAGTATGAAGACTGGATCTTTTAAAAATCGGTGTAAATGTAACACTTACTTTTTAAAATATCATAATTATTTAATATGTTATAAAACATCTTTTTCATTCTCTTAATTCAAAATCATATCTAATTGATTGTTTTTTAGATTAATATTGACTTTTTTTAATATTAATCTAAATTTTAATTGTTTTCGTTGAAATTACTTTTATCATTAGCTTCTTTTTCTTTTTTAATATTGGTTACCAACACTTTATCAATTCTATTATTATCTATATCCATCACTTCAAAATATAAATCTCCAAATACAAAATGGTCTCCCACACTAGGAATTTTGTTAAGAGAAGAGAATACAAATCCTGCAACAGTTGAATAATCTATTTCATCAAAATCAACTATAAAATCTTCATCTAAATATGAAATCAATTCAATAGGTGCTTCACCACTAATCAATGCAGAATACTCGTTTCTCATAAAAATCAAAGGATCAGTATCTGATTCTTCGGGAATAGTACCAAGAATATTTTCAAATATATCATGCAATGTAATAATTCCTTCTAAACTTCCATATTCATCTACGACTACTGCAATAAATTGTCGATTTTTTTTCATCGATTCCAGTACTCTTTGAGCACGCAAAGTAGCAGGAACAATCAATGGTTCAAAAATCAATTCATCAATAGTAAATTCCTCTTTTTTTGTTAGCTTCATCAAGAAGTTTCGAATTGAAATAACCCCAACAAAATCATCTATCCGGTTTTTACAAGCTAAAATATTACTATGTTTAGTTTCTAAAAGCTCTTTAATAATTTCATCTTTCGGTCTTGAAATATCTACCCACTCAACTTCAGTACGATGAGTCATTATGTGAATCGATCTTTTATCAGAAAAGTAAAATACTTGTTCATGAATAATATTTTCTTCAAGATCAATCACCCCTTCGTGAGAAGCCGTTTTCAACATTGCTCTTAATTCCATTTCTGTTACCCTGTCTTCTTTTGGTTTCAATCCTATAAGTCGGTTTAAGAAACTTGTTGATAAAGCTAATAGTTTAACAAAAGGATAAAAAATAATACTAACCACATTTATCGATCTTGAAACCGTCACAGCAACTTTCTCTGGGTTATTTAATGCAGCGGTTTTCGGAACTAATTCTCCAATTACTATCGATACATATGTAATTAAGAAAACAACCATTACCAAAGAAATAGTATATGCATATGGTTCAGTCAACGAAAATCTTTTAAATAAAGGTTCTACATAAACAGACAGAGTTGCACCACCATATGCACCATTTATAATTCCAATCAAAGTTATTCCAACTTGAACCGCCGATAGAAAATTATCAGGATCTGATTGAAGTTTCAAGGCCATTTCAGCACCCTTACTACCCTTTTTTCTTTCAGCTTCAAGTTTTGTCTTTTTTGCAGAAACAACAGCTATTTCAGAAAGAGCGAAATATCCATTGAGAACAATAAGTAGAAAAATAACAATGATATCTATTATTACCATTTGGTTGTTTTAATTCAAACAATATTATTACCACAAAGGAGAAGGATAAACTCCTTCATCTACAAGCTTTTGCAGTTTTGCAACCACCTCAGGTCTATCTTGAGCATATGTTACCCCAAACCATTTAGAAGGTGTATCAAGAACTTTAACATTAACTTTATTTTCAATGATTAAATCATTTACTAACAAGGGTATAAAGTACTCTGCTTTCAAGTTTTCAGCATTTTCTTTCAAAAAATTCACAAAGTAATTTTCAGAATATTGAAAATAATCAGGGGTAAAACCCCACATATTCATTGATACTGGTGTATTATCATCGATTTCAATCCATTGATCATTTTCGTCTTTATATTTAACTACTCCGTCAATACGCTTTATTTGTGTACGCTCTACTACTCCGGTTAGATTACTATCAATATCTGTTTCACAAATACCACGAGCAACAGTACCACTTTCTGACAAAGTATTTCCCACACGATATCCAATCATGCAATATTCATCATTTACATTTTCCAATTTAGTGAGAAAATCACAAAGTACTTTATAACTTTCACGCCCATAAAAATCATCAGCATTAATAACAGCAAAAGGTTCATTAATGACATCCTTTCCCATCATAACAGCATGATTTGTTCCCCATGGTTTCTCTCTTCCTTCGGGAGCCTTAAAACCTTCTGGTAAATTATTTATATCTTGGAACACTAGTTCAACAGGAATTTTTTTCTCATATTTCTTTACGATTTTTTCACGAAAATCATTTTCAAAAGTATCTCTTATAACAAAAACAAGTTTGCCAAAGCCTGCATTTACAGCGTCATAAATTGAATAATCCATTATTGTTTCACCACTAGGGCCGACTCCATCCAATTGTTTTAGTCCACCATAACGGCTGCCCATCCCTGCAGCTAGTACAAAAAGAGTTGGTTTCATTTTAATCTATTTTTATTTAACTTTCTACAAATATAAGTTTTTTAGTTATGAAAAACCAAAATTTATTCAATAATCTTTATAAATAAAACAATGATGAATATCATTAGCAAAAAAATTGATGCATATGGAATTTTATAATAAAAAAACTGATTATAAATACTGAATTTAGCTATAAATTATATTGTATTTTATAATTGTAAATATGGTAATTTATACAAAAAAAAGGTCGCTTGATGCGACCTTTTAAAAATATTATTTAAATGTTTATTTTACAAATGCATGTCTATATCCTTTTATATCATTCCAATGACCTCTTGTAAAATCAGGAATAGCAACAGGAGCACTATTGTTTTCAATTGAAATACGTCCCAAATCAGCTAAACAACACCATTCAGCAAGATCATATACATCCATATCAAGTGGAAGACCGTTTTGCAGACAATAAACAAGTCTGTAATCCATGATAAAATCCATACCTCCGTGACCACCAACTTTCTTTGCAATCTCTTCTAATTCTTGGTGAATTGGGTGTTTATACTTTTCCATCAACTCATTTTTTACATCATTAGAAACAAAAGCATGAGAACTTAAATTTTCCAGATCAGGATTTCCATCTTTCAATTCATTACCATCAAGTGCATATCCTTCTATTGGATATTTCTGAGCAAAACCTTTAGATCCACTTACTTGATACATACGACTATAAGGACGAGGTGAAGAAACATCATGCTGAATATGCATAGTCTTTCCGTTTTCTGTACGAATTATTGTCATAGTGTTTTGACCATTTTGAAAATCGTATGCACTATCAGGACTTAAACCTCTTTTTTCAATTAAATATTCAGGAATATTTACGGGTTTATTATCCATTGATACTAAATAATTCATTTTGTCACCACGATGAATATCTAATACTTGACAAGCTGGACCCATTCCATGAGTGGCGTAAACGTCTCCTCTAAATTCTTTATTAAACTCCATTCGCCAATCACCTTCATAATAATCCCAAAATTCAGCAAGATTATGGATATAGGCGCCTTCTGCATGTAAAATCTCACCAAAAAGTCCTTTTTGAGCCATATTAAGAGTCGTCAATTCAAAAAAATCATATACACAGTTTTCCAATTGTATACAATGTTTTTGAGTCTTTTCTGCTGTATTAATAACTCTCCATATTTCATCTAAAGTCATCGCAGCTGGAACTTCACATGCAACATGTTTGCCATGCTCCATAGCATAAATCATCATATCTGCATGATTTTTCCAATCGGTTACAATATAAACAAGATCAATATCATCACGTTCACATAGTTTTTTCCAAGCATCTTCACTACCGCTGTATTCTGCTGCACGAGGAAAGCCAGCTTTTTCAAGAATCTTTTGAGTATTTTCAACTCTTTCAGGATATATATCACATAAAGCAACAATTTCAGTACCTGGAATATTAGTAAAACGATTCACTGCACCGGGACCTCGCATACCTAATCCAATAAAACCTACACGAACAGTTTCAATTTTAGGAACAGTCAGACCTAAAACATGTTTCTGACCTTTAGGACGAACGGGTACATTAGTTTGAATTGGCTGAAAAGCTTTATATTCATTTTTTTTGTACATTTTTGATGTGTTACAACCCGATAGTATAAGGGCCAAAACCATCAATAAATTAATCAATTTCTTCATAAACTTGTTTTTAAATTATTTAATTGAATTTATATTCTATATTAAAATTTCTTTATCGGAAAGAAGATCGTTTCCGATAAAGAAATTAAAAATAACATTGCTTATGCCACAAAGTTAAGAAATATTTTTAAGAACTTTGAATAGAACAAGATCTTTATTTATTTACCAAACAATGTGAATTCTGCCAAACTAAAAAACGTAGGTGAATATCCATCATTTGTTCTATACACAACAAATCTAAAATATGAGAATGGTTGGGTTGCAGTATAAAAAACTGATGAATATTTCGATCCTGGTGTTGTAGGTAAACCTGAATCTACATGCGCCAATTCTGTCCATGTTTCACCATCGCTACTTACCATAATTCTAAATTCCAGAGGTTTACCATTATAATTATTACGGTTTTGATAATCAAAGCCACATTTTGTAATGGGTTCCTTTAAGTTTATTTGAATATAGTGTGCGTCAGAAACTGGAAAAGAATAGGCTGAGTGAAAGTAAGACGCAGGATTTTCATCAATTAAGTTTTCTATAGGTCCTTCCGAAGGTTCCTGTGCATTAGTTGACAACATACCGGCAGTTAATGGAATTTTATTAAATGCCCCGTAAAGTTTAAAGATACTTGAAGAGAATTCAAATCCAGGTAAGGATATATCTTTTATCTTGATAGGAATAACATATGAACTCCCAAAAAAGTCTCCATTATTTATGGTAATGCTAAGTGGTTCACTTTTTTTACTGCCTTTCTTAAAAGACACAACTCCGGCATTTTCCAAATTATAGTTTGATGAAGGCAATAAAATCATACCGTAAGGAGCTGCCATTGAATCAATTTCCACAGTAGCTTCAAAATCCCATAAACTTTCAAAAGGAAGAGTTAAATAGAAATCGTAAGTTACTCCATCTCCACTTACTGAAACACTTGATTCAAGTTCTTCATAAGTTACAACAGGAACAACAACATTAGGTTTCAAAATCAGAAGTTTCTTTTCTGAATTCACAGAGTCAGTATTACTAGTAAGCATTACTGGTAACACATAATTTGTTTGAGGTTCAGCTTCCAAAAGCATTTTAATATCAGAGGTTTTAAAAAATATACTTCTGTTCTGATATCTTTCTTCAGTTGTAAAGTTTACTTGTTGATTAGGTATTTCATACATTGATGAAGGAAGTAATTTATATTCCTTACCTACTAATTTGGAATAATCAGCGAGCTCAGCTTCATTCATAACTCCAACTTCAGCTTCAGCTTTTAATTCTGGAGTTTTACCACCTTTCATAACAGTTACTTCAAAAGCTCCATCTTCACCTGTAGTATAAAGTACCAGGTTTTGTTCCCCTACTTCTTTCATTGATAGAATCTTTTCGTATTCTTTGGGGATAAGTTCGTCATAATTTTCACAAGAATAACCCAATAATAAAAACGAACATATTATTATATGCAATATTTTTTTCTTCATCACTATTTATTATTACTTAAATTAATTGTATCCAGGAGATTGTATCATTTGTGGATTTTTATATACCTCAATATAAAAAACAGGTAATAAATACATTCTAGTAGTCCACACAAACGGCTGATTTACAGGTACAATTGTATTAAACTCTTCAAATGAAGGATTCAAGGTTCCATAAGCATTCAAACCTAATCTCATTCCTTGTCCCATTGTTTCAGGGGCAATCATCCAACGGCGAACATCGTAATACCGATGACCTTCTCCCCAAAGTTCAATAGAGCGCTCGTTGCGAACCCAATCAACAATGGTCATTTCATCAGTT
>Ga0172378_10002307_pt1 | contig 17818 bp, 14 predicted proteins | sample GrowelOW332metaG_FD_119755 | JGI IMG/M metagenome (GOLD analysis project Ga0172378, IMG submission 119755) | Groundwater microbial communities from an aquifer near a municipal landfill in Southern Ontario, Canada - Pumphouse #3_1 metaG | ecosystem: Environmental > Aquatic > Deep subsurface >... | reverse complement strand
GCTGTTCGATGTGCTGCTGGTCAAAGACGAACCCGCCGATGCCCATCTGATCAAAATGAGCTTCAAGGAAAATCAAGTGCCCTGCAGCTGCATCATGTCTACGACGGTATCGAGGCCATGGCATTTTTACAGCGACAGGGCGATGTCTATGCCGATGCACCGCGCCCGGATTTGATTTTGCTGGATCTGAATATGCCGCGCATGAACGGCCGCGAGTTTCTGGCAAAAATCAAAACCGAATCGACGCTAGCCAATATTCCGGTCATCGTGCTCACCACTTCCGATATCGAACGCGACGTGGCCTCGACCTATAGCCTGGGCGCCAACAGTTACATTACCAAGCCGATGGACATTGAACAGTTCATCGAGGTGGTTCGGCAAATCGAAGGCTATTGGTTCAACGTGGTGCGCTTGCCCGCCAAGGTCGAAAAATGAACGACGCAACAGGTTGCCGCGTATTGCTGATCGAAGACGAACCCAGCGATGCTAGTCTGGTTCGTCAATATCTAAAAGCCTCGCGGCATTTCCAGTTTGAGTTGATCTGGACGGAAAGTCTGGCCGACGGCATTCTCGCCTTTTCCCAGCAAAACATTGATGTCGTATTGCTAGATTTAAGCCTGCCTGATTCGCAAGGACTGGACACCGTCCTGCATATTCGCAAAGCCGCCTGTACGCTGCCCATTATCGTGTTAACCGGCCACGACGATACCGAATTTGCATTGCAGGCGCTGGATTGCGGCGCCCAGGATTATCTGGTGAAATCGGACATCGATACCGCCGGCCTGGTTCGAGCGATCCGCTATGCGATGAGCCGGGCCAGCCTGGAAAGACGACTTTATGAATCCGAACAGAGGATGAGCCTGGCCTTGCAAGGCGCCGAACTGGGCTTATGGGACTGGCATATTCCCAGCGGCAAAATGATTTCCAACGGACTCTGGGCAAAGATGCTGGGTTACGCGCCAGACGAGATCGATACCCATATCGACAGTTGGGCCGTGCTGGTGCATCCCGACGACTGGCCGACGATACAGGCCGCGCAGGAGCCGCATCTACGCGGCGAAACCGAGTTTTATTCGGCGGATTATCGTCTAAAGCATAAACTGGGACACTGGATTTGGATACACAGCGCCGGCCGAGTACTGGAACGAGATAGCCACGGACAAGCGATACGCGCGGTCGGCATTCATCAAAACATTAGCCAGCGCAAAGCCTCGGAATTGCGCGACCATTTATTGGTTTCCGCACTGGAAACGGTTGAGCATGGCGTGGTGATTACCGACATCGATGCCCATATCGAATGGGTCAATCAAGCATTCGAAACCTTAACCGGTTTTAACCGAAACGAAGTGATCGGCTTGAGGCCCAACGAGTTAGTCAAATCCGGCGAGCAAAATCCGAACTTTTATCAGGAATTATGGGCAACCATCCTCGCCGGCACGACCTGGCGCGGCGAAATTGTCAATCGCCGTAAAAATGGCGAACTGTATATCGAAGAACTGGTGATCACGCCGGTCAAGGATCAGCAGGGTTGCATTCGCCATTTCGTCGGGGTTAAACAGGATATCAGCGAACGCAAGCAGATACAGACTGAACTCTGGGAACTGGCCACCACCGATGGCTTAACCGGCTTTTTGAATCGCCGCCATTTCATGACCCGTCTGGAAGACGAATTCGCCCGAATACAGCGCAATAACCAATACCGGGTAGCGATATTGATGCTGGATCTGGATCATTTCAAACAAGTTAACGACAATCACGGCCATCAAGCCGGCGACGCCGTACTACAGCAATTTGCCGATATTATTCGCGAAGAATTACGCAAGATCGATGTGGTGGGCCGGCTGGGCGGCGAAGAGTTTGCGATTTTTCTGCCGGATGCCGATACCGAATCGGCGCAAGTGTTTGCGGAACGCTTGCGCCAAAAATTGGCCGATACACCGCTGACTATCAATGAACAGACGATCGGCACTACCGTCAGCATCGGCATTGCTTTAATGGATGCCGACAGTATCACGGCTGACAGCGTGTTGATCCAGGCCGATCAGGCCCTATATGCGGCCAAGGAAAGCGGCCGAGACCGGGTGCGAATATGGTCTTGATAGGCGTTCAAGCGTCCTGAACATAAAACTGGTTGGAAAAATCTATGTAGATGTCCACGCTATCGCCTCGTCGGCGATCCTGTACGCGTTTATCGATGACTTCTTGCAGCACGCCGCCGCCATCATGTCGGCGATCATTCTCGGCATCCCTATCCTTGTAGCGTCTGACCAAAACCTCACAGTTGTTGAACAGCAAACCATTCAGATTCTTGATCGCCCGAATGCCCGCCTCATCGGAATCAACCTGTACCAGACCGTGATGCTCCAACTGATTGGTACGCTTATCGCGGATCACCATTACCTCGGCCTTCAATACACGCCCGGCGCCATCGTTTAAGTCCTCGCCAAGCGCCAGCGCAACATAATCACGCAATTCATTTGGACGGGTAGTGGCAGGGATATTTCTTAAAAAAAGGATCATGGGAATTAGGCGAATGATATGGGCTTACTATTTTAAATGAACGGACATGTTAACTTTAGATATAAGCAATGGGAACTTTTAAAAGTGCGCCATTCCCACGGATGCGGGAGCGAGGTGATTTTGAATATTCAGAGTACCGCCAGTCCGCTAAAATCTTATCGTTTGCCAACTGTCCGGACAAGGGAACCATCAGCAAAAACCAGACTGACCGCTATTCGGCCAATATCTACCCGATCTGCAAGCCCATGGAAATTAATTCTGTATCAGCGCGGCAAGCACTTGCTTAATCCTCGAGATCTTTTCTTTTCCTCAGGGCATAGCGAATTACCATGATAGACTACTCATCCGGGATTCATAGTTGCTACGCAATCCCTAATCTTCCGGATGAAAGTCGAGATCGCACTGTCGATCCGTCCTCTGCTCCAGCATTTTTCCCCATCGAGACACTTAATGCCATTTTCCAATCTCGGTTTATCCGAGGCTTTATTAAAAGCAATCGCCGATTCCGGCTACACCACACCCACTCCGATTCAAGCTAAAGCCATACCCGCCGTTTTAACCGGACGCGATTTACTGGCCGCCGCCCAAACCGGCACCGGCAAAACCGCTGGTTTTACCTTGCCGATTTTGCAGCGCTTGGCGCAAACCGACTATGGCCGCAATCGCCCGGTACGCGCATTGATTTTAACCCCGACCCGCGAACTAGCCGCCCAAGTCGGCGAATCCGTACTGAAATACGGCGCACATCAACAGCCGCGTTTAAAATCCGAAGTGGTCTTCGGCGGGGTGAAAATCAATCCGCAGATGATGCGTTTACGTGGCGGCGTCGATATTTTAACGGCCACACCCGGACGACTATTGGACTTAGTCAGTCAAAATGCCGTCAAGCTGGATAAAGTTGAAATGTTGGTGCTGGACGAAGCCGATCGCATGCTGGATATGGGTTTCATCAAAGATATTCGTAGAATTCTGGCCTTATTGCCTAAAAAACGCCAAAACCTGCTGTTTTCGGCGACATTTTCCGCCGACATCCGCAAACTGACCAGTGACCTGCTGGTAAATCCGGTCAAAATAGAAGTCGCCGTCGAAAACGCCACTGCCGACACGATAGACCAGCTCGTGTATACAGTAAATAAAACCGCCAAAACAGCTTTGTTGACCCATCTGGTTAAAACCAAAAACTGGCAACAAGTGCTGGTGTTTACCAGCACCAAACATGGCGCCAACAAGCTCACCGAAAAACTCAACGTCGCCGACATCAAAGCGGCCGCCATTCACGGCAATAAAAGTCAAGGAGCCAGAACCAGTGCCTTGGCCGGCTTTAAAGCGGGTGACATTCGGGTGTTGGTAGCCACCGATGTGGCAGCACGCGGCATCGATATCGCTCAGTTGCCACATGTGGTTAATTTTGAGCTGCCGCGCTCTTCAGCCGATTATGTGCACAGAATTGGCAGAACCGGACGCGCGGGGCAAAATGGCCAAGCGATTTCTTTGGTATCCCAGGACGAATATCAAGCCTTAAGGCTGGTTGAAAAACTGATAGGGGCGCAAATACCTCGTGAGCAGATAGCAGGCTTTAGCTCCCTATAGAACGTCGAGTCCCAGCTGGCGCTTAAAAAACAGCGTTACGCGGGACTAAGCGACGCACCCGACATTCTCAACAGAAGTCGGACTGCGTCGCTAAACCATTATTGATCTGAAAAACAGCATCATCGTCAGCGGATATAAGCAATTTTCAACACGATGTTTCGAGTGTTGTCGGCCCAGATAAGCTCATGAATATCAAACTCATTGGCACATTGCCTATCCTCGTCAGCTAATTTAATACCCAGCTTGTTGAGCTTGAAATGGGCTGTATCGATACGCAACAGCTTGGCGGGAATTGCCAGATAATCATTCAAGGTACTCAAATAAACTTCCGGGTTAGCCAGGCTTTTAAGCCGCGACTCGTAGGCATGATCCCCAACATTGCAAGCTTGAGCGGCAATACACGATGCCATTTCCTGCTTAATCAGCACCACAATACGATCAAACAAATATTTTTTCAGCGCCATGTTCAGCTCCGCGTGACTGGCACAAGGCGTGTGCAGTTTGTGTGAAGAAAAATTGACCGATTGTTGCGATACATCGCGCACCAACATCTCACCCAGCATACCAATGCCCAGTATAGATTTTTCGGTTTTGCAGGCTGTCAGCAGTGCGTAGACGACCGGCATTTGACACTGACTGTGAACGCGAAAATAGGCGTCTGTATCGGCATTGGTTTTAAATAGTCTATCGATGTCGGCCGCGTTGACGAACAGCGCGTTGACTAACGGGTTCGATCTAAAAGCATCGTGATTAAGGTCAACCGGCTCAGGAATCTGGTCGGCGACCGAGAGTATATGGCGATACAGCGCACAAACATGATCCCGTAGCTTTTCGACGTAATCGTCCGCGGCTCGCATCTTACTGTTTGCCGCATCGACGAAGTTTTCGATGACCCGCTTGTCATCAGCCGTTAACACCGCCTCGTCTTCAGCGCAGCCATGATGACCCAGACTGCTCACCAGAATTTGCAGATGATGTAGCTGATCGTCGAAAAACGATCTCAAATTCCTAGCACCCTCTGATCTTCTATTGTCGTTCATGGCCTATCTTGACGGTTTATCGCCAGACACTCAAATATTATGCTTTTGCAAAGGCCGGCATTTCGTTTAGCGGGATATAAAAAACTCAGATACAGATAAATTATCCGAGGTTTTTTAAGTATTTAACCCAGGCAAAAAAAATCCGGCTTGAGACCGGATTTGAGGGAGGAAGTTATTGCACTGAACATCTCTGCAATAGACACATATTATCAGGGTATTCTTATATTAGAAATGCGACATATTGTCGCGCGGCCTGTTGCCGTAAATATATCCCTTCCCGGCAAAGTAGTTTCCCAACGGCTTTACCTATCTGGCAAGCTGCACTTCAGCCTTTTCTCTTAATAACGATAACGTCTCTGAGCTTCTTAAACTCCTTCGCATCGAAGCCCGTAGCCACACCCCGCGATTCGGCTTGCCTAATGACCTGCTCAGCCTTGTCAAACTGATCAAGGGTGATAAACAAATAGGCTTTTTCGGCGTAAAAATACATTCTGTCCGGCGATAATTCGAGGGCTTTATCTAGTGCGGCAAACGCCTGATCAGTTTGCCCTTGATTGAAATAAACCTTGGCTTTGATGAGATACATCACCGGTTTATCAAAACTCTGTTGCCTCAAAGTAGCGTCTATCCATTCCAGCACATTGGCAGCTATTGTTTTGCACTCGTAATCACCATTGATTAAACAGGTCGCCGCCGTGCGAATCGAATCCATGGTGCGCAATGGATGGGATTTATCGGAAGCCCGCCGCACGATCTCCTGATGCACCAGGGTTTTTAAGGTTTGCATATATTGACTATCCAGAACCAATGGATCGTCATATCGACTGGGCAGAGCGATATCTTTTTGATCTTGGGAAACATCATGAAAATACATCAACCGGTTCAGTTCATTAAACATTTCGATCAACGTCGATACTGCAAAGGTATTTAGCTGTGAGGCAATCAAATAATGCTGATAAGTTTCCGCATTGGGACCTTGCTTCAACTCAAGACTGTTGGCATAGGCACTATTGGCGCGCACCGACGTAGGATGATTGCGGACTTCAAAATAGCTAAAGCTATCCAGATTCGACCAGATCGCCGCTCTGGTATGGGTCGCCAAGCCCAGACTGATAACAATGCAAGCATACAGCGTGTTCAGTAAGCCATTACTAATTCGCGTGGCAAGCGACTCATGCAGCAAGACCACCACGAGTATCGCGACACCTATGCTCGGCAGATAATTACGATGTTCGTAGATTAGTTCCAATGGAAAAATACTGGATTCCATGCTCTGGCCGACAAAAAACCACAGAATCGCAAAATTCAAAAACGGCGTTTTTTTGCGCCAGATATTGATGATCGCCACAGCCATCAGCGCAACTACGCCTGCTATTGATAACAAGGTACTAATTGGCTGGAGCAGCCCCTTACTCAAAGTAAAGTCGTCATGTGCCAGACTGAGCTGGGTGTTGTCTGGATACAGCAATAAACCCAGGTAATAAAACAATACCCGAGCTTCGGTCATCAGCCGTTCCGCCAAGGTAAAATCGCGGATACTGTAACCTCCCAGTACATATTCGGGATGCCCCAACAAGAAACCCATACCTAGCAGCACCGGAATCATCACCGTCACGGCGTAATAGGCATAAACCCTATTGCGAACTGTGCCTTGCGGAATGGTCGGCAGCAAGGTGATCTCACAGACAAAAATCAACAAGGGCAGCAGCAAGGCATTTTCCTTGGTCAACGCACCCAAAATAGTCCCCGACAGACAACCGGCAACCATCAATGCCATGCCACCGGGTTTATTGCATTGCAGCCTGCCCTTCAAAAACAATAAAAACCCGCCCAACATGAACAAGCAGGACATGCTGCTCATCCGTTGGACTACATACAATACTGATGTTAGTTGTAAAGGGTGCAACGCCCAAATCAATGCGGATACGAAAGCCAGCTTTTGGGCGGGGTAACGAGGGGCAGCGATAGTAAACAACAATCGGCTAATGAAAAACACCAATATGCTGTTAATAACATGAATGCCGACATTAGTCAGCTTGAATGCAAGCGGGTTGAAATGCTGACCAGCAAAATAATAATTTAGTGCGAAGCTCAGACTGGCTAGTGGACGTTTGAGTGGGCCGCTAGTATTGCCACTCCAGGCGGCATTTAATTCATGGAAATTGAGATGCTCAAGCAGAACACCATTGTTATGAATAATATTGGGGTAATCATCCGCCACAAATGGGCCGTAACGACCCGGCAAATATATGATCAATATCAAAACTGCAAGCGATAACAATTTCAGACAGTTCGAGTGATGTAAAAGCTTGAATAGGGGGTTAAACCAAGTCATCATTTTCGACTAATAAATTACCATCAAAACAAAAGGGGCCCGAAGGCCCCCTTTAACTAACACTTAAAACAATTATTATGATTTTGGTCTATATTTTTGATCCAGCGTACCACCTGTAACTGTCCATTGCATTCCCGCACCTTCTGTACATTGTCCATGATAAGTCACCGTTTTCCCAGTTGGCACAGGCCCACCAAGAGTTTTATAGGTAATAGTGATTGACGCAGTAGGATTGGTAGCAAAAGTTGGAGCGGTCATCTCAACTGAAGCGACATATTTACCTGTAATGGCTGTTTTGGTACTAAGGCCAAAAGATCCATTTGTCTGATTACCCGCAGCCGTTCCCGTAGCCCCCATACCCAGAGTACCATCACTACATGCAACACCACCTGCGGTTATGGCGGGCGACGCTAAACTTGGACCTTCCGAGACTTTGGATTTAATAGTGTAATCCTGATACGCCGGAATCGCGATGGCTGCCAGGATACCGATGATCGCAACCACGATCATTAATTCGATCAAGGTAAAACCTTGTTGTACTTTTTGCATTTGCTTATTCATAACTGCCTTCCTTTATGATTGATGGATTTGAAACTCCCCAAGTTACAATCAATTAACATGCCAACTTTTCGTTAGCCTCTAATCTACCTCAAAACCAGCCCATCACCTCAGGTATTTCAAGGTTTTTGTCGAGGCGCGCCGTCATCTGAGCCTAGAAAACCAGACAGACAATCCTATTCAACACCCAAAGCACAACGCAATTTTTGCCAAAAACTGACGTTTTTTGTCACCTAGAGAAGCGTTTCGCACGCCCTCCCGCAAATCATCAATACTAAAATCTCTACAAACCTTTACCGACAAACCATAGCTCCAGCATCATCAATATCCAGATTAACTCGCCGTAATAAGCCGCATGAATGGTTTGATGCATATGAATGGCATGATCCAGGAACTCCGGCTTAAAGAAACCACGCTTCTTTAAGTCCTGAATGGCACTATAAGCCAACTCTTTCAAAGGCTGATGATCCTTTAGCCAAACCCCGAAAGGCAAGCCAAAACCGTGCTTGGGTTTGTTGATAATCCGTTCCGGCAGAAAATCCGCCATGGCTTGTTTGTAAAACCAGCGCAATTTTTGGCCGCGCAATTTGTCATGAGAAGGAATCCGGCAGGATAAATCGATCATTCGCCGATCCAGCAAAGGGTAACAGACCTCAACACCGGCCATTTCGCACATCCTGTTAACCTTGACCAAATCGTTATCGTGCAGCGTACTTTTCCAATCCATATACAGCATACGATTCAAGGTACTGACATTTTCAGGCCGATGATATGTGTCTCTGAGCTGTTGCAACGGCGCGTCCGTGTAGATTTGCGCTAAAAAGTCAGCATGAAAAATATCGGCGGCGGCATGCCGGTGCAAAAAATTGTAATCCTGCAAGCGATCGGGCATCGCCGCATTAGCCTGCTCTATATACCGTTTGGCTTTAAACGGTAATTTTTGTTTGGCAAGTGCATCCGGCAGACAATTCAATGCTGCTTCAAGACCAGTGCTGACAAAACCCGGTAAACGGTGATAATTGTCGAACAGCATTTGTTTGGCATAGCGCTCGTTGCCGGCAAAGATTTCGTCGCCGCCATCACCGGCCAACAAGCGTTTAATACCGTGCTCCTTAGCTAGTTTGGCGCAATAGTAAGCGGCCAAGGCCGAGGAGTTACCAAACGGTTCGTCATAATAAGCTGCAATAGCCGGCACCGCATTGACGGTATCTTCAGGCGTCACGTAATACTCATGCTGGCGCGTTTTAAAATGCTGGACGGCCAGATTGGCATATTCGATTTCGTCGTAACCCTCTACCTTAAATCCCATCGAAAAAGTTTTCGCTTTCCCTGGAAATACCTTTGCCAGCGCCCCGGCAACGCTGGAGCTATCCAGGCCGCCACTGAGAAACGCACCGGTGTTTTCTTCGGTATTAACCATGCCTGTGACGGCATCGATCAATGCCTGCTGCAACTCCTGACCGGCTTGCCGCAAATCGCAAGTCTGCTCGGTAAACTCCGGCAACCAGTAACGCTTGATGCTTAGCTGCCCGTTTTGATAAACCAGACATTGGCCACCTTCCAGCTTTTTGACTTGCTGATAGATAGTGCCTGGGCTAGGACAGTGACTGAGATAGATGTAATCGAAGATAGCTTGCGGGCGAATGGCATTACTGACTTGCGGATGCCTCACCACAAAATCGGCACTGGAGCCAAAGACGACGCCGTTCTCGACTTCCGCATAATAGATGTGACTAAGGCCAATAGGGTCGGTTGCTAACACCAGTCTTTGTCGCTCGGAATCGATGAGCACTAAAGCATCCGCCGCGGGCAAACCAACTAAAAAATCGGCGCCCTGATTTAAATAAGCATCCAGTAAATGCTGCTGGCGATCCGATCGTGAACCGGATTGGGGCGTTAGCAGCACTACCCCGCCATTCTGCCGAACATCGCTTGAAGCGCTTGCCAATGCATACCCCTGCCCTTGCAGATAATTCGGCGCAAAATCTGTCGCCACCATCCGCTCCAGCACCCGGCTAGCGCCTTCATTTTGGAGATCGCCTCCTATCCATCCTACAAATTTCGTCATCGTTGTTATTTTTGATTAGGGCTTGACGTGACTGATCACATACCGGAATTTGCCAGAACGCTCCTTGGGAATGTAATCGGTATATTCAATATTGACGGCAACCGCTTGACCTAAACGCTTTTTAAATTCACCGACGATCTTTTGTTCGAAAGCGGCTTGATATGCGGCTGTTTTAACGATTTGTACCGTGGTTTTATCCAAACTGTCCTGGGTGATTTTGAATGCGTCAACGCCTTCCAAATCGCGCAACACGTAAATCAGCGCCAGGCCATGCAATACCGTACCGTCCTGAGCCACCACAAAGTCCGTGGTGCGGCCCTGGATGTCCTCCAGCACCGGCAAGCCACGGCCACAGCTACAGGTTTTATCGGACAAAATGCCCATATCGCCAGTACGGTAACGGATAAACGGAAAATCGCGGGTCGCCAAATGCGTTACCACGATCTCTCCAAGCTCTCCATTAGGCAAAGGCTGGCCTTTTTTATCGACAATCTCGACGATAATATCTTCGGCGGTGATATGCATACTGCCTTGCGGGCATTGGTGAGCTATAAAACCGGCATCGCGACCGCCATAGCCATTGGCAACCGGGCAAGCGAATACACTTTCTATCTTGGCCCGCTGATGATCGTATAGCCGTTCCGAAGTCACGAAAGCGACCTTGATCCCGAGATTATTTAAGGCGACGCCCTGCTTCTCGGCATGACTGGCGATATGCGCCAATGCGGACGGATAACCGAATAGCATCTTCGGACGAATTTCTTGAATTTGCCGGATAAAACCATCCAGTTTTTCCGACGACATTTCGAAGGCCGGAATCAGATGCGTACGGAGTAATTTATCGCGCAACAAGCGAATTTTATCTTGAGCACCCAATTCAATAGGCGAGCCCCAAATCACGGCTTCCGGATCGCCGATATCGACGCCCCACCAGCGGGTTGCCCGCCATTTTGCCGCCACATCGTGGCTGACCCTTCGATTACCGATGTAAAAAATCAGCGGTTCACCACTGGAGCCGCCAGTATTGAAACGCGCTAAACCTTGGGCATCGTCGGCTTTCATCTCGGCGAGATGTTGTCTGATTTCCGGCTTACTCAACAAAGGCAAAGCGGCTAATGTTTGCAAGCTATCGATGCTGGCCGGATCAAAACTCAGGTTGGTAAACAATTGCCGATAGTACGGCACATGCGTTTGAACATCGATCAAGAAAGCCCGCAGATTTTGCAATTGCAATTGCCTGATTTCCTCGGGCTTGAGCCATTGGCTACGTTCCATGCCGCGCCTAACCCCGACAGAAGTATGCTTTTTTAACGCCTCGTGAAGCGGAAAAATCACCGTTGAACAAAAAGACGTATAAAAGCTCATCACTCCACCAGTTTCTTGAATTCAGCCAACAAAATATCCACCCGCTTATCCCAAGCGTTATCAGCCGCATAATTAATTATAGCCTGCCGATCCCACTGTCGTTGCAAGGCATTATCAAGCGCTAGCAATAAGGCATCCGCATTCCCAAACGGCACGATACTGCCCAGCGTTTCATCAGCAACCACCTCGCGATTGCCGCCGACGTCGGTGCTAATCACCGGCAAGCCGCAAGCCATGGCCTCCAGAAACACGTTGGCCCAACCTTCGTTGGCAGTGGCCAAAACAAATAGATCGGCGGCCGATAATGGGCCATGCAATTGCTCGGCGGGCAGCGCCCCTAGAAAGCGGACATGTTGACCGAGATTAAGCGTTTCAACTTGTTGCTCCAAGCGACTGCGAATATTGCCTTCCGGGCTGGCGCCGCCGACGATCAAGTATAGCAATCGTGGATATTTTTCGATTAATGCCGGCAGAATTTCGATCACCCGATGGAAACCTTTTCTATCGACCAATCCGCCGACCGAAATCAATACCTGAGCATCTTCGGGAATTTGCCAATGTTGCCGGGCCAACCTCTTATCGACAGGAAAAAATTTTGCGGTATCGATGCCATTACCCACCACCCGGATATTTTCGGCATCGGCACCCAAATTAACCACATGTCGCTTTAAGGAATCCGATACCGAAAATACTCGGGCGGCATTATTTAGTGCTTTCAATAATCGTTGCCGACGACTGGGAGTTTTAGACAATGGCACTTCTGTACCACGCAAAGTGATGGTTACCGGCACCTTAAACCATCTGCCGAGTAAGGTGGCCGCATAGCCATCCGGATAAGCGAAGTGGGCATCGATCAAATTAAACGCAAAGCGCTTTTTTAATCGATAGCAAATCGCCAAGCTACCCAATGCCATAAAAAAGCCATCCAAAGACCGCCCCATCCCAGGTATTGATAAAAAGCGCGGAAAATACACTGAGATACTGTCTTGATCTTCGTATTTATCCGGTTGCGGCCGATAATCAGGTTTAAACCATTGAATCAGGCCTTGCAGTGGAAACCAGGGAACCGGCGAAATGACCACCAAAGGGCAATGACGAGCCACTTTGGACATACGCTCGCGAATAAAAACGCCAGCGTTAGGCCTGACCCGACTCGGATACAAAGAACTGAAAACAATCAGTCTCGGCGATTTATCTACCATCTTTACCCGCCATTATCCTGCCGTAAACAGCTTGATAATGACTAACGCTTCGCCGCCAATTGCGCTCTTCTTCGACATAGCGCCTACCGGCTTGCCGAACTTGCTCCCATTGATCTTGCTGATTGAGCGCCGCCAACACCGTTTGCGCCAACGCTGTTTTATCTCCGGCTTTGAACAGATAGCCGGTTTCCCGGTCGCGAATCAATTCGTGATGTCCGCCGACATCCGACGCCACCAACAATCGGCCTTGGGCCATCGCTTCCAGCGGCTTCAAAGGGGTCACCAAATCGGTTAAGCGCATCGCCAAGCGCGGATAAACAAAAATATCGACTAGATTGTAATAGCGCTGCACTTGATCGTGAGCGACGCGCCCGGGAAGAATGACCCAATCCCGCAAGCCTAAGGCCTCAATTTTCTGCACGATTTGCTGCTGTTGCGGCCCTCCGCCCACTAACAACAATCGCACATCGGGCTGCTGTTCGATAATCGCCGGCAACGCATCCAACAGCAGCAACAATCCTTCATAAGCATAAAAAGACCCGATAAAGCCGAGCACAATTTTGCCGCTCAAACCCAATTCTGCCTGCAAACCGGGCTCGGCGGCCTCACCATAGGTAAATTTATCGATATCGACGGCGTTGGGAATTACGGTAATTTTTTCTGCGGCGACTCCGCGCCCGATAATATCTCGGCGTAAACCTTCGCAAATAGTCGTGACAGCGTCGGCATGCTTAAACACGTGTGTTTCCAAAGCCTTGGTCAATCGGTAACGCAAACTGCCTTCTTGAGTGGTACCGTGATCGACGGCCGCATCCTCCCAAAATGCCCGGCATTCGTAAACCAACGGCAACCCATATTTTTTGGCCATTTTTAATGCCGCAAACCCATTCAATGCCGGCGAATGGGCGTGCAAAATGTCCGGCTTGATCTGCGGAATGATTTCATCCAAGCGTTCCGCCAAAGACTGCACAATGGCCCACTGATTTAAAACGGGTAATTTTGCCGCCAAACCTTGCGGGATGACGGATCGATAAAAGGTTAGCCCATCTATGGTTTCGATGGGCGCTTTCGCGACTTGATGTTTAGCCGATGTGACGTGAAACGTCTCCCAACCCAGTTTGCGTTGTTGTTCAAGAATGGCGCGGGTACGGAAAGTGTATCCGCTGTGCAAAGGAATGGAGTGATCCAATATGTGTAATATCTTCATGTCGACAACGAGTTAAAGAATGTTCCTATCGGCAACTTGCCCGGTTCGACATGATTGCCATGATTTATGTTTTTTCAGTATTGTCAGCCAACCGCAACCAAGCTTTTCTCAATAAATGCGGCAGTAATATATACAAAGGCATTTTTAACCAATGCGAACGGAGATACAACAACCATCGGGCAATTCCGGTCAGCGTGTTTGCACAGCTAGAATGATATGGTTTGAGGGCTTGTAGAAAAAGATAGTCCATCACTCTGTTCTTACTGCCTCCTCCATAGATAGCCAAAGCTTCAATAACATTACCTGGAATCGGTGTATCCAATATTTTAGCGGCGTAGCGCAGGGCGTAAAACAAGGGCTTACCCAAACCCAACATTTTTGCCCGATTAAACAGGTTTTGCCAAAAATCCGGATCGTTGCCACTAAATTCCCGTAGGAGTAAATCTATATCGCTCAAATCGCGCAAACCATTTTCAAACTCTCCGCCCCAAAATAAATGGCTAGCACTGTGGAGAACCATATCTTCGGGGGCTAGAACCCAATAATCGGTATCTGCTATCTTAACAGCGGCTTTTAGCAATAACTCGGCATCGGGATATAAACTGCAAGTTTGCGGGAGTATATTGTGATGAATGTCCAGCGAAGTCCCACGCTTAATATGCCTTAGCGGCGGCAACTCATGCATCCAACGCTCGTAATACCGCTGATCGTAATTATCCATGAGCTCAGGAAACCATCCATGCCATTTCAACGCATCTTTGACCTGTTTCAACTGCTGCTTTGGCACCAGTATATCAATATCGCTGAATACTCGCCCCAAGCCCGCGTTCAATCCAGACGCCGAATAAGCAGAACCTTTCAGTAAGATCAGCCGAATATTCAGAAGCTTAAACACCTGTGACAGGTTATATAGCTCCCAGTTAACAATACGTTTTTGAGACAGCCAGTAGGTCTCGGCCGAATCAAGATGATGTGCAAAATGCTGTGGCGGACTGAACAATCGAAATTTTTTCCAGAAGAATGCCAGTCTGGACAACACCCCGGCACTCCTTGCCTGTCTTAACAACAGCTCCCAATCTGGATTTGTGTGCATATTGTCCTTGATTTTGACAATCAAGTATTCATTTAGCAAATCAGGCATCATGCGACTCACTACAGTGCATCGCCCAATAATTGCACAAATAAATCAGACGCCTGATTAAAATCGCCATCGTAAATAAAATCATAAGCCTGACAGTTTTTTACCAGTTCTGCCATGACTTCAAAGCCTTGCGCGCCCAGCACACTGTAATTAAATGACAAATCAGCCAACCGCATAAACGCCTCTGCTCTTGGCACAGCGGTTAAACTCAATGAAGATTCTGACTGGTATTTCGGAAACACAACCAAACATGGCCGCGCGGTTTGATCCGCTTTCGATACCGAATCGGCGGGTGGCTTCATCAAACAAACCGACCCTTTCAAAGTATCGTGAACGATAGGACTGAATTGACTACCTGCAAAAGTATCGGCTATCAACGATATCGATTCATTTTTCAAACTAACCGGCCTAGGTACCGGAACGACATACCCAGTTGCACGATCAACCAATGTTAATTCATCAGATAATAAGCGCCAACCGTTGTTGATTAAAGCCGCACACAAGGTACTCTTACCTGCCCCTGGTGCACCAGGTAAAATCAACGCTTTGCCGTTTCTTTCCACCACGGCGGCGTGAACAATTAGAAACCGGTGGGAATAACCAGATATACACCAGTTCAACCCCCATTCAAAAAATGGGTACGCCTGCGCGTAAGGCAAGGGCTTGAAAGGAATGAATTGATCAAAGGCAAACAGCACCTGTTTCCGAAAGAAACGCCTTACGCCCGATGGCTGAATCAAGCGAACGTAGAAATCACAAAAAGTATCAGAGGGCAACAAAGAATAGTCAGAATACAGTTCGAGGATACCCTGCTGAACAGACGGAATACTAGAATTAACTCTAATTGAAAAAGGCCCAATCCTTATAACAAATTGCCCAGACGCTATCAGATATGAAGTAGGAGTAGGTCCGCTCAAAATAGCTATATATTTTCAATAATCTGAAGATTCTGCAATGCACCCAATATGCTTGCTAGCGATTGCTGATCAAAATCCCCCAATTCCGTATCGCAAACCGTGCTCAGCAACACGGACTCGCTGTTCGGTACGTCGGAATCCTGAATTGTAGATAGAATTAAACTGGCATTCTTATCTAAACGATGGGTTTCTCCACTGCCGTGATGAAAAACAACAGCTTCGTCATCAAAAAACACGACCTGAATCGGGAAGTTGTGACAAATATTCCATTTCACAACGCTAAGGCAGATACAGATTGGCCAATAACTCAGCCGCACCCACTTCGTTGGTCACAGCCAAGCTTCCTTCGAGGAACACTTCGTGAAATGCACATAACCGATAGAGCTTTATAACATCTGCGGGGCTTATATCCTGAATGTAATTCGCACTAGCATTAAGATAAGCCACGCACGCATTGCGCCTGAGTTCCGCTAGGGTCGGGGAGGTTCCGGCCAGGGCGTCCCAAAAGGTAAGAGTATCCGATGCGTTTGGGTCAAATATCGACGCAAAAGTAGTCGCTTTTATTACATCAACATTACCAGCTTCGCCACACTCGCTAGAAATGTTATTAACAATAAGGGCCGAGAGATTGGCAAACAAATACGCGCACATTTCTTTCCCCGAACCGGTTGCCTCCGCAGTACAACTATTCGAGCCCTTTTTATAATGATACTTTGATGCACCCTTTCTCTCGATCCTAAATGGACATACACCAGCAGAACTCCACTGAACATAATTGGGCGTTGTAGCAGTGTCCACATTGGCGAGCCAAGTATTGGGAGACCTTCCTGTCCGACAAACCGACATATCCTCGGAGTGACTGGACACATTGCCAGATTGCACACCCGAGATAGTGCACTGATAAACACTCCCTAAAGCCGTCTTACTCGTTAAAGTCATTAAAACTGGAGCAATCACCCCAGCTTTCGCGAATGACCTTCTGGATTTATCAAGTGGTCTACCAACCTTCTGGGATTCTTCCGTAGTGCGTCTTTGTTCATCTATGTTATTCATCTGAAACCCCCGTAATTAAACTTTGAATTAGTTCGCACTCTAGCAAAATACCTGGTATGTGTCTATTGCACACACGTACAGATTCAGAACCTCAAAGGCCATCATTCAAAATTATTTCGAAGAAACGCTTCAAACATCAGTAGCGACCAAATCGCCGCACTGTAATCGCGCAGACCGGACTGGTGTTGGCTAACCAGATGATGCAAATAAGCCTCATCGAACCAACCGGTACTTCGCAGGGTTTCGCCTAGCAAAGCCTGCTGTACGCGCTGCTTTAACGGCCCTCTAAACCAGCTGCTCAATGGCACTGCAAATCCCATTTTGGGCCGGTAAAGAATATCATTGGGCAAATAAGGTTCCAACGCTTTCTTAAAGAGATATTTACCTTCCCGGCCATGTAGTTTCAAATCGGGCGGCAAGGTTGCCATCCATTCCACTAGCTTGTGATCCAGCAGCGGCACCCGCACTTCCAAGGCATGCGCCATGCTAGCCCGGTCGACTTTGGTCAGAATGTCGCCAGCCAGATAAGTCTTCAAATCCAGGTATTGCACCATCGATAAAGGATGATCCGGCGCTTGCTGGCTATAGCGGCGGAATACTTCGATAGCCTGATAGCCCTGCAACTCGCTTTTCAAACTATCGCTAAATAACTGGTTCCGCATACCGTTGGACAATAACGATACACTGTGAAAATAACCGGCCATCGAATCGCGACCAATGGATTCCAAGGTAGTTTTAGCCCGCAATACCTTTGGCGCCCAATCCAGCTTGGGATAAACCCGGCCTAAAGTCGAGAACAAAGGCACACGCAGGGCATCGGGC
>Ga0172378_10002306_pt1 | contig 17818 bp, 20 predicted proteins | sample GrowelOW332metaG_FD_119755 | JGI IMG/M metagenome (GOLD analysis project Ga0172378, IMG submission 119755) | Groundwater microbial communities from an aquifer near a municipal landfill in Southern Ontario, Canada - Pumphouse #3_1 metaG | ecosystem: Environmental > Aquatic > Deep subsurface >... | reverse complement strand
TTTCTTATAGAGGTTGATTAAATACTTTAGAGTAGTAATATCATAGTTTCCGTTTTTTTCGGATATGTGTGAAAGAGATTTGCCTCTTAACACTCGGACTTCACACATCTTTAATCTGTCTTCTAATGTTAATCTCATAATAAAAAAGACTCCTTTGTTTAAGATCAGGTATCATTATTATACCTTCTCTCCAACTTTTTGGAGTCATTTCATTGTCTAATGGTGATGCACGGGGGATTCGAACCCACGACCGACGGCTTAGAAGGCCGTTGCTCTATCCAGCTGAGCTAGTGCACCAAATCAGTCAGCGTTATTAATTATAACGGAAACGTGACTAATTGTAAAGACTTATTTAAAAACTTATGCTTTTATTTTCCCTATTTCGGATACTTTGTCTAAAAGTTTAATAAAAGTTTGGGTATCTTCAGGTCCTAAATGTTCTGCAAGCACTTCAATTGGTCGATAATATTCATCTCTAATTGACTCTACATATGCTTTACCCTCTTCAGTTAATTTAATATATACAACACGTAAATCTTTTCTTGATTGAATTTTTTTAACATATTTCTTTTTAACTAATTCATTAACTTTATGTGTAACAGCGGGTAATGTAACTTTAAGTACTTTTGCAATATCTGAAATCATTATTTGTTCACTTAAATCACAAAAAGCTACGCAAAACAATACCATAATATCTGCATCACTTAATGCAGTATTAATTCTATCATAGACACCAGAACGTCTAAATATTCTTAATGAACGGTCAATTCTTTGCAAAACTTGATAATCTTTTTTATTCAAGATTCTTTCCTCCTTTTACTTATGCTGATAGTCTTATGTCAAAGTATGATCACTATATAATTTATAATAGGATAATATCTTTTTATATTTTTTACTAGTTTCTTCGTCAGCGGCATGTATAATTTTATCAATATTTTTAATTTGATGTTTATAATATGCTATTGATTCATCTTTTTTCTTCAACACTGGACCTAAATAAAAATCTTCTTCAGCCAATTTCATTGTGCCTTTTTCTACTTTTAATATCACATAATAAAACTTATCTTGAATAACAAATTCATCGGTAATTTTAAATCCAAAATCGCTAAGATATTTTCTTAAAATGTCATATTTATCATTAGGCTGCAAAAAATATATTTTTGATTCATGTTTTTGATCTAATATATGCATCATCGTATGCACACCCATACCTGCAATCACAACTGCATCATATGAAGAATGAATATATTCAAATCCATCAGATTGAATAAAATCTATAGGATAACCATTTAGATTTCTTTTTGCTTGATTAAGCGGTTCTTGGTTAATATCACAAGCGATGCCTTTTTTTATGTAACCTAGATCTAGCGCTTCTTTTAAAACCAAACCATGATCTGTACCAATATCTAAAACCGTATCATATCCATCAAGTAATTTTGATAAAAATGAAATTCGTTTCCTATTTGCCATGGTATATTTCTTTTAATTTATTTTGACGCGATGGACTTCTTAATTTTCTTAAAGCTTTTGCTTCAATTTGTCGAATACGTTCACGTGTAACACCAAATTCACGTCCGACTTCTTCAAGTGTATGGTTTTTACCATCAAATAAACCATATCTTAGTCTTAACACTTTTTCTTCTCTATCTGTTAATGTTTCTAAGACTTCATCTAAAACTTGTTTAATCATATCTTGAATCATGACTTCATGAGGTGTTAATGCATTAGGATCGCTAATAAAATCTCCTAGTGATGAATCTTCTTCTTCACCAACATGTGCTTCTAATGAAATTGGTTCTTTAGCAATACGTTGTATATTTTGAACTTTATCAGGTGTAATGCCCATTTTATCAGCAATTTCTTCAATACTTGGTTCTCTACTCAAATCTTGAATTAATTGTCTTTGAATTCTAATCATCTTATTAATGGTTTCAACCATATGAACTGGAATTCTAATGGTTCTTGCTTGATCAGCAACTGCACGGGTAATTGCTTGTCTAATCCACCAAGTAGCATATGTTGAAAATTTAAATCCTTTTTCATAATCAAATTTATCAACAGCACGCATTAAACCCATATTACCTTCTTGAATTAAATCTAAAAATAATAATCCACGTCCTACATATCTTTTAGCAATAGATACAACTAAACGATAGTTTGCTTCAACAAGTTTATTTTTTGAATATTGTGCTAAATCCAAAATATCTTTTAATTCTTGTTGATCTTTTTCGGATAAATCTAATTCACCAGATTCAAATGCATCTAATTGTTCTTTAGCATAACGGCCATTAGAAACTTTAATTGCATAATCTTGTTCTTGCTCATGAGTTAAAAGCGGAATTTGTCCAATTTCTTTTAAGTACATACGCACAGGATCATCTGTTTTAATTGTTGAAACAATCGTTTCTATATTTAATAACTCTTCTTCTTCAACTTCTAATCCTGAAAGAGACAAATCATCAGGTTCAGCGTCATCACTAGTTGAATCGTCATCATCATCGTCATCATCATCGTCTTCTAGTATTAATGAAGGTGCTTCCTCTTCTTCTTCTTCATCATCTAAAACTTCAATTATATCAATATTTTGATCTAATAATTCTTTTTCTATTTGATAATAATCTTGTGTTCCTTGTTTGGCATAAGTTGTAACATCTTCGATTGTTACAAATTTGTCTTCTCCTGCTTTTTTAGCGAGAACACCAATTGCTTTTTTAATTTCCATCGTTACCTCCGTTATTTTTCATTTTAGATACTAAAGCTATATATTCCATTTCAATATCAGGATCATGAAAACCTTCTTTAGAAATCATTTCTTTTAAAAATGTTTTTCTGCGCTTCATTGCTGCTTTTTTAACATAATCAATATAAGAAAGAGATGTCTTTTTAGGTATTTCTATATTTCTTTCATAAAATAATTCTGTAAGAATATTTTTTTCAAAATAAGATCTTTGATCATATGTTAAGTAATCTTTGAAATCTTCAATATCAATTATATCATGGTCTTGATAATAATCTTGAATCTTCAATCTTATTGAAGAAACAATTGGATCTGCATAATCAGAAGGTGTTAATAATGATGATACCCATAATGCATCTTCTTTTGATCTTAACATAATAATAATTAAATGACGTTCAGCTTTATCATATTTATCAATAATACCTTTTTTTATTTGTTCATCAATAGGTTTTACAAAGTTAGGTTGTATAACATTTTGTTTTCTAATTACAATGTCTTCTTCATTCATGTGAAGCGTTTGTGCAAGTCTTTTTTTATAAATTGCTACAATCGCTAAATCGGCACCAACAAGCATTTGTGTTACGCGCTTCTTATAAACTTTTATATCATTGGTGTTATTAAAATCTAAGCCCTGTTTATAATATTCATATCTAAATTGATATGGGTCACTAACATACTCACCAAATAGTGATTCATATTTTTCAGGACCATAATTTTTAATAAAATCATCAGGATCCATTTTTTCAGGAATAACTAAAACCTCTGTTTTAATTCCTGTTTTTTCTAAAATTAATATTGCTTGATCGGTTGCTTTTTGTCCAGCTGAATCACCATCATAAGCTATTACAATCGATGGACTATACTGTTTAATTAAAGCAGCTTGATTTTTAGTTAATGCCGTACCCATGGTTGCTATCCCATTTTGAATGCCTGCTTGATAAGAACTAATAACATCAAAAAATCCTTCATACAAAATAACTTGTCGATTTTTTCTAATATCACTAAGTGATTCATTTAAATGATATAATAATTGGCCTTTTTTAAATATTGGTGTTTCTGGACTGTTAATATATTTTACTTGCTCATTAGAAGAAAGCGTTCGACCGCTAAATCCAACAACTTTTCCTAAAGGATTCGTAATAGGAAATATCACTCGGTCACTAAACAAATCATAATACTTACCATCATCAGATTGTTTAACAATCCCTAATCTAATCATATCTGATACTGCATAACCTTTATCTTTTAATACTTTATAAAGTGTATCACCATATTTAGGGGCATAACCTAATTTAAAATGCTCTATCGTTTTATTTGATAATTCTCGCTTAATTAAATATTGATAAGCTTCTTGACCGGCCTTACTATTTATCAAATTAAAGGCATAAAACAATGAAGCTTCTTCCATCAACTGATACAACTTGTCATTAGGATCTTTTCTAACAACTGTTTTTTTCATTTCAATACCAGCGCGTTCTGCTAAAATACTTGCTGCTTCATCAAATGAAATACTTTTAATTTTACGTAAAAAATTTATTGGATTTCCACCTTCTCCACAAGACATACATTTACAAATATTTTTTTCAGGAGATACAGAAAAACTTGGCGTTTTTTCATCATGAAAAGGGCATAATCCCATATAGTTCTTTCCACGTTTTTGTAAATCAACAAATTCAGAAACAACATCAAGGATTTGGGTTTTACTATTTATTTCTTCAATAAGTTTATCATCCATTATAACCCCTCCTTTTCATTTTATTCGCTTATAGTTCTTAATACTTTATTTGATTATTCACATATGCTTTTAATTCATTAATAGAAATTCTTACTTGTTCCATCGTATCTCTATTTCTTACAGTTACAGAATTTAAGCTCTCTGTATCATGGTCAACAGTAACACATAAATATGTACCAATCGCATCTTGTCGTCTATAACGTTTACCAATATTTTGTGTTTCATCATAAACAACATCAAAATCTTCACTTAATAAGTTAAAAATTTCTTGTGCTTTATCAGCATGTAATTTTTTCACAAGAGGTAATATAGCAACTTTATAAGGTGAAAGTTGAGGATGTAATCTTAAGACCTGGCGTTCTTCCCCATTTTCTAATATTTCAACATCATAAGCACTCGTTAAAAATGCTAAAACTAAACGTTCAACACCGACTGATGGCTCAATAACATATGGTATATATTTTTCATTTGTTTCAGAATCTAAATACTCTAGACTTTCTCCTGAATGTAATTGATGTGCCTTTAAATCATAATCTGTTCTAGATGCAATTCCCCACAATTCATCAAATCCCCAAGGAAACTTAAATTGAATATCAGTTGTTGCATTTGAATAATGAGATAAAGATTCTGCTTTATGATCATTAAATTTGATACCATCTTTTGGTAAGCCTAATTTTAATAACCAATCCATAGCATAGTTTTTCCAATAATCAAACCATGTTAACTCTGTTCCTGGTTTACAAAAGAATTCTAATTCCATTTGTTCAAATTCTCTTGTTCTAAAAATAAAATTACCTGGTGTGATTTCATTTCTAAAAGACTTACCTACTTGGCATACATCAAATGGTAAGTTTTTTCTTGTTGTTCTTTGAATATTTTTAAAATTAATAAAAATACCTTGAGCTGTTTCTGGTCTTAAATATATATCATTTGCTTGTTCAGCAACAACACCTTGTTGTGTTTTAAACATCATATTAAATGCTCTAATTGGTAAAAAATCATGTGCACCACAACTTGGACATTTAACTTTATGATCCAATAAATATTGATACATTTGATCAGTTGACCAACCATCTGCTTCAACTGATGGATCAAAGTCTTCAATGAGTTTGTCTGCTCTAAATCTTTGATTACAATTTTTACATTCTGTTAATGGATCACTAAAACCGCCAACATGTCCACTGGCTTCCCAAACTTTTGAGTTCATTAAAATTGAACTATCAAATAAAACATTATATGGTGATTGTCTTTGAAATTTTTGAATCCAAGCATTTTTGACATTACGTTTTAAAATACTGCCAAGTGGACCATAATCCCAAGTGTTGGCAAGTCCTCCATAAAGTTCACTACCTTGAAAAATATAACCTGTTGTTTTTGCAAATTGTACAATTTGATCTAAAGAAGTCATTTGTTCACATCCTATGATAAATTTTTTAATGTTGTATGTAAATGATACTCGTAATATTTTTGTATAAATCTTTCAATTCTTTGAATTGATTCATCTAAATCATTACTATGTTCATTATAAGGTAAATACGTAAGTTTTAAAAGTAAAATTGCATCTTTTGTGTCCAAATCAATGGAATATCCGTCATTTTCATAAACCAATCCGCCTTTAGCAATACTCACGCCTTTTACAAGATTACCATTTGCAGTTAGATTTAATTCATATCCAAGCGGTTTTAATATTTTTAATGAAAATGCTAAAGATGCTATTTTTAAATCATTTTGACTTAATGCTAAAACAACTTCTTGATAAATTGTTTCATGTGATTCAATTTCAATCATAAATTTATCAACAATTTCTAAAATAAGTGCTGCATATTTAGTTGTTTGAAAATCATCTTTAATACGGGCATAATCATCTAAAACAACCGGATTTTTTAAAGTAACAAATGTTTTATTTAACATTGTTACATCAAAAGAAATACGTGTTAAAAATTGACCAATAACACGTGATTTTTGATTGAGTTTTTGTGCACCTTTTGCAAGTAAGGTCATCTTTCCTTGCGGTGTATATACAAAAAGTAATCGTGAAGATTCTAGGTACGGTTGTATCTTATAAATGATACCTTCCATTAAAAATCACCTACACCATAAGCTTTTAAATCGCTCTCTCTATTTCGCCAATCTTTTTTTATTTTTATCCAAAGTGATAAATGGATTTTTCGACCAAGTTCATAATTGATTTCTTTTCGTGCAAGCATACCAATTTGTTTAATCTTATCACCTTGATGCCCAATAAGTATTTTCTTTTGTGAGGCTCTTTCCACAATAATTAAAGCATCAACATCAAGAGTTTTATTTTTATGGTTTTCTTCTAATCGTTCAATAACAACTGCAACAGCATGTGGTACTTCTTGTTCTGTTAAAGATAAGATTTTTTCTCGAATAAATTCACTCATTAAAGTTGTTTCACTTTGATCACTTTGCATCTCTTGAGGATAATATTGTGGCCCCTCAGGTAAATATGGAACAAGGTCATTTTTAAGTCGATCTAAATGTGTTTTGTCTTTGGCAGAAATCGGGTAATAACCTTCAAAGTTATAAGTGTTTAAATATGTTAAAATTAATGAATCAATTTCTGATTTTGTTTCATATTGATCAATTTTATTAATCAATAAAAAAATAGGTACTTGAACATGTTCAAAATATTTTATAATATGTGCTTCTGCTGCACCAAATTTTTTATCAACAACAAATAAAATAAGGTCCACATCTTGTAAACTTTGAACAGCAATTTTATCAATAGTTTGATTTAATAAATCTTTACCTTTATGCATACCTGGAGTATCCACAAAAATCATTTGATAATCTTCAGTTGTAATAAGTCCATTTATACGATGTCTCGTTGTTTGTGGCTTATCTGAAGTAATTGCTACTTTTTTTCCAATTAAGGCATTAATTAATGTTGATTTACCAACATTTGGACGACCAACAATTGCTATAAACCCTGAGCGATATGCCATATTAATCCTCATTAAACGTCATAAAAGCAAAGGGTAACAATTCACTTTTAGACACTTCTTTTGTTTCATCTTTTAAATTAGCTAAGATAATTTTTGCGTCTGATGGTAATAATTCCATCATCACTTGTCGACATGATCCACATGGTGATACGGGTTCATTAGTATCAGCAACCACAGTCATACTTTTAATATCTTCTTTTTTATAACCTTGGCTATACAATGAAAAAAGTGCACTTCTTTCTGCACAATTGCATAATCCTAATGCAGCATTTTCAATATTTGCACCATGAATAAAAGACCCGTCTTTTAATTCAATAGCTGCTCCTACTTTAAAATGTGAATATGGTGTATAAGCATTAAGTCTTGCCTTTTTTGCTTCTTCTAAATTTTTCATAACTTCACCCTTCCAAGTTTAGCTTTTTTTAATATCTTTTCTTGTGCTTCAATCATAATTTTTTCTTCTTCAGGACTATGATGATCATAACCCTTTAAATGAAGATATCCATGAACTGCTAAAAATCCAACTTCTCTTTCAAATGAATGTCCATAATCGTTAGCTTGTATATTAGCCTTATCTAAACAAATAAATATATCCCCTAATGAACGATCATCTTTTTCATCATTTGGAAAACTAAGCACATCAGTAGGTCGATCAACATCTCTAAATTTTTTATTTAGCTCATGAATTTGATCTAAACTAACAAATACAATTTGCATACAATGAAAATCTTTTACCTTTTTAAAAATGTTTTTAATCAATATAATCACATTTTTAACATCTTTGTCAGTTTGATTATAAAAACTAATTTTCATTTTGTTCATACCTTTCAAGAATATGTTGAACGAGTGGATGTCTAATAACATCAATACGTTCAAATCTTATAACCTTCACATCTTCAAGTGTTTCTAATAAATCTATAGCTTGTGATAAGCCAGATAATCTAGATGTTGCTAAATCAGTTTGTGAGGGGTCTCCAGTGATAACCATTTTAGAAGCAAATCCTAATCTAGTTAAAAACATTTTCATTTGAGTTTTGGTTGTATTTTGAGCTTCATCCAAAATAACAAATGCATTTTCTAATGTGCGTCCTCTCATATAAGCTAATGGTGCAATTTCAATCACACCTTTTTCAATTAACGCAACTGTTTGTGTCATTCCAAGCATTTCATAAAGAGCATCATATAATGGCACTAAATATGGATCGATTTTTTCTTTTAAGTCGCCAGGCAAAAATCCTAGATTTTCTCCTGCCTCAACTACAGGTCTTGTTAAAATTAATTTTTTGACTTTATTTTTTTTAAGTGCAGACACTGCAGATGCAACAGCTAAATAAGTTTTACCTGTTCCTGCAGGACCAATACCAAACGTTAAATCATATTGATCAATTGCTTTAATATAATGTTGTTGATTAAATGTTTTAGCATAAACTGTCTTACCTAAATCATTAACAATAATAGGTACACGTGATTTATACAAATCTATAATGCCTTCCAATTGATTTTTTTCTGCTAATTTAATGATATACATAACATCACGTTCAAAAAGTTGTATATTTAAATTTGCAAGTTCAATTAAGACAGCAAAAATAGTCTCCAATAGCGGTATTTGACTTTTTTTGGCATCTGTAACAATTTCAGAACCATGTACAGAAACCAAAACGCCTAAATATTGTTTAAAAACTAATAAATTTCTATCTTGAACACCGACTAATCGACTAATGGCATCAGCATGATTTATTTGTTGGTTTAATTTCATTAAATACGCTCCTTATTGTGTATTTAATTATACCATTATGAACATTTTTTTTAAAGATATATCATTAAAATGCAAAGTTTTCATAAAAAAAAGCACCTAACATTAGGTGCATTTAGAAGTCTTACTTTTTCTTAGCGCGTGCTGCACGGGCTGCGTCTTTACGTTGAACACTTGGTTTAACATAAAATTCACGCTTGCGAGCTTCTTGGAGGTTTCCAGCTTTAGAAACATCACGTTTGAAACGACGTAAAGCATCTTCTAATGATTCTTTTTCGCGAATAACTGTTTTAGGCATGTACTGCCCTCCTTCCACGCTTAGTGTATTAAGCCGCATATATTATATATGATTTAAGAGCATTTGTCAAAGTATTTTTAATTTTGATGCATGAAAAAACTTAAGATTGAAAGTGATGCCGCTTCAGTTGGCAAAATATATTGGCCTAATGAAATAAATGTTGCATCAAGCGATTTAAAAAATATTCTTTCTTGATCACTAATACCACCTTCAGGTCCAATAATAACTGCATATTTTTTAAAAATATCTAAATTGTTTAAAGCTTTCATATGAACCATATGTTCATCTTCATCACAAACAATTATTTGATCAAAATAACTAAAATCAATATTTTTTATATTAGAAACCATTTCGATATTTGGTATATCAAAACGATGTGCTAATTCAGCAGCTTCTTTTGCTATTGTAGATAATCTTTGTTTTTTAAAAGTTTCATTTTCTAATTTCACAATACTGCGTTCCATGCCACAAAAATATATTTGAGATACACCAAAAACAGTTGCATATTTACTTACAAATTCCATTTTATTCTTTTTAGGTAATCCTTGAATTAATGTAACATTAAATTGTTTTTTTAATTCTAATTTTTTTATCTCTGTATAAAAGACTTTTTCATCTTTAATTTCAATCGTAGCTAAAACACATGTTTGTTTATCACAAACAATAATTTCATCATGATCTCGCATTCTCATCACTCTTATAATATGATGCGCATCTTGACCTTCAATAATACCATTTAAATTTTTAACAAAATATCTTTGTGGCATAATATTCACCTAAAGAAAAAAAAGTGCTTCTAAGAAACACTTTTTTGATTAATGTAAATTGTTTGATACAACAATTGAAACAATCAATAAAACTGATGTTATAATGGATGCTCTTGTTAAAAATAAGTCAAATCCACGTTCTTTTTTATTTTTAAATAATTCAGATTTTTCACCGCTAAAAGCATTAGCCATGTCTTCGTTAGAATTTTGAAGTAAAACGAGAACAATCATCACTATTGAGAACACTATTACAAAATAATCTATCCAAAACATATAAACATCCTCCTAAAATTCAATTAATGATACCAAATTTAAATGTTTTTGTCAATGGATTTTTCTCTCAAATCAATCAAAATATGATAAATCAAGAATCATTTATCGAGTTGAAGTAAATCCACTAAGAGCAATATACCATCCTTACCAATTAAAGGCAAAGAAAATATTGTTTTTTTAACCTTTTTTGCACTTATTAAACTATGAATAATCATATATAAAACTTTGAAACCAAAAATTCTATAATGACTTTATTTATATTATAAATTATGATGTGCTGGTATACCTTTAAGTTTACTGTGTGGTGGTGCATCTTTAACAACAACTGCACCTGCAGCGATCACTGACCCTTCACCTATATGAATAGGTCCTAAAAGAGTTGCCCCTGCAAAAACAATGCATCCATCCCCTAATTTAGGGTGTCTATCGACTTTTTCAAACGTATTGGCCCCCAATGTCACACCATGATATAAAACACATCCATTGCCAATAACAGCCGTTTCCCCAATAACTGTACCCATTCCATGATCAATAAAAACACCTTGACCAATAGTTGCACCTGGATGAATATCAATACCCGTTTTTTTTCTTGTCTTATAACTTATAAATCTTGCTAAGTTCTTTCTACCTTTTAACCATAGTTTATGAGCTCTTCTATGTCTTCTAAGTGCAATAACTCCAGGATAAGTGAAATGAATCATAAAACAACAAGGTGCTGCCGGATCATATAATTTGGCAGTACGTACATCTTTTAACGTACACTCTATTTTTTTCATTGGTATAACTCCGTTGATAAATATCGTTCGCCAGTATCTGGGATAATGACAACAATTTTTTTACCTATATTTTCTTTTCTTTGGGCAATTACAGTTGCTGCATAAAGTGCAGCACCAGATGAAATGCCTGCAAGCACTCCTTCTGATTTTGCAAGAACTCTAGCTGTATGAAATGCATCTTCATCACTAACTGCAATCACTTCATCATAAACACTTGTATTTAATACACTTGGAACAAACCCTGGTCCAATACCTTGAATTTTACTAGAACCCGCATAACCTTTTGATAGCACAGGTGATCCAGCTGGCTCTACAGCAATGACTTTAATATCTTTAATATGTTGTTTTAAAACCTCGCCAGTACCTGTAATAGTCCCACCTGTTCCAATACCAGCAACAAGAAAATCTAAATCATTATCTATATCTTCTAGTATTTCAATTGCTGTTGTTTTTCGGTGTATTTCGGGATTTGCCAAATTTTCAAATTGCATTGGCATAATATAATTAGAATCTTCTGCTATCATTTGTTTAGCTTTTTCAATAGATCCTATCATACCTTTTGTTTTATCTGTTAAAACCAGTTTTGCCCCTAATGCTTTTACAATTTGTTTTCTTTCGTTAGAAACACTTTCCGGCATAACAAGTGTTAAATCATATTGTTTTACTGCACATATAAATGCAAGTCCAATACCAGTATTTCCACTGGTGGGCTCTACAAATTTAGTATTTTTGTGAACTAAACCTTTTTGTTCCATTGATTCAATTAATGCAAGTGCTAAACGATCTTTTATACTGCTCAAAGGATTAAAGTTTTCTAATTTTGCAATAATTTGAGCATGAGCTCCAACAAGTTTTTCATAATGATGAAGTCTAAGCAATGGGGTCTTACCTATCAATTCAATATAACTATTATAAATTTTAGACATATGTACACTCCTATTCTTTTTTATTATACTGCTTTATACTTTATATTTCTTCTGTTATGCTATATAATAACTATCAATAAAGGATGATGAAATAATGCAAATACAAAAATATGTTTTAGGCGATATAAAAAGTAACTGTTATATCGTATTTAATGAGACAAATGCTTTTGTTGTAGATCCTGGTTATGAAAATAATCATGTAGAGTCTTTTTTAAATGAACACAATTTAAAACTTGATTTTATTTATTTAACACATGGACATTTTGATCATGTCGGTGGTGTTAAACAATTAAAAGAACTTTATCACACAAAAGTTTATGCACCGAAAAAAGATTTATTTTGGTTAACAACTTTTGCTTTACAACACTTTTCATATGAAATACCAGTTGATCAATATTTTGAAGAGCCCTTTGAATTTAAATGGCAAGATTTAACTCTACGCTTTTTTGACACACCTGGTCATTCTGAGGGTGGAAGTGTTTTATGGATTAAAGAATTAAATGTGCTATTTTCTGGCGACACATTATTTTTCCAAACTATTGGTAGAACTGACATTCCCTATAGTAATTATGAAGACATAGTAAAAAGTGTTAAAAAATTATATCTTTTATTTCCGGATATAACTAAAGTTTATCCTGGACATGGAAGATCTACAAGTATCGGATATGAAAAAAATAATAATTTATTTATTAAAAATTAATTTAAAATAAATAGAGCTTATCCTAATTTAAGGATAAACTCTTTTTTTCTAATATAACACAAGTTTCAATTGAAATTGTATGATGAAACATTCTAATCGGATAAATATATTTAATTTCATAAAGATCACTTAACAATTTAACATCTCTTGCTAACGTTTTAACATCACAAGAAACATAAATAATTTGTTTAAAATTCATTTCAAGCACTTTATCAATTAAGGTTTTCATCAATCCTTGTCTTGGTGGATCAACAATTAAGACATCGCCTGGATAACGATCAATGACCAATTCCGCACGATCCTCAACAAGTTTAATATGATGCAAATCATATGTTTGAATGATTTGAAAAGCCATATCCATACTTTCTTTATTTGATTCAATCATTACGCAATTTTTTATTTGATCAATTAAAGAAAGACCAATCGTACCAATGCCACTATAAGCTTCTACAACATTGCTATCTTTAATAAGATGTGTTTTTATAGTTTCAAATACTTTTTTCATAACAGGAAAATTAATTTGAAAAAAGCTACGATCATTAATTGGTAATTCAAATTGATTTAATTTCTCCATAATTTGATTTTTACCATATAATACGATACTTTGTTGACCTAAAATATTTTTAGATTGATCTTTTAAATTTAAAGTAATACCAACAACTTCAGGTTCAGCTTTTAATCGTTTAATAAATAAGTCTAACCCTTTAATATCTTCTTTGGTTGCAACAAGTGTTATTAAGATTTGTTGTGCTTCATTTGTTCTAAAAATAATATGTGATATCACATTTTGTTCAATCGGTATATATAACCGATTAATTAAATTTAAAAATTTATTTGTCGTTTTATCCGATAAGATAAATTGTTGTGTTTCTGTTAATAAATAATTTTTTAAATAAAGTCCTAATTTGATAACAGGGCCATCAATAACATGAAAAACACTTTTATTTCGATAATTTGTAAATCTTGAATCTGTAATAGTTTCCTCTAAATCAACTTCTATTTGAGCAACTTTTAAAAAAGTTTCTTTTGTAATTTTTTCTTGCCATTTTATTTGTTCGTTGACTTCTAAATGGTAAAGTTCAATACTTCCTAATAAACTTGAATCATGAGCTCTTTTTTTACTTATAGTCAATAACTCTATTAAATTTGCTTCAGCAAAATTTTTATTTATTTTAGTAATCTCAACGATTGCTTTTTCGCCTATTAAAACACCCGGTGTAAAAATGACATAACCATCCATTTTACTTACACCTTGGCCTTTATAATCTAAATCAATCATATCAAGTGTTACTTGTCTACCAACAGTTAGCATCGTTATCATCCTCTTTATAATATTTTGCAAGTCCACCTAATGCTGTTTCTTTATAAGAGTTATTCATATCTAATCCTGTTTGATACATTGCTTCTACTACAGTATCAAATGAAATTTTTCTTGAATCACTTAAAAAGAATGCAAGTCTGCTTGCGTTCATAGCGCGTAGTGCTGCTACGGCATTTCTTTCAATACATGGGATTTGTACATATCCATTGACTGGATCACATGTAAGTCCTAAATGGTGTTCCATTGCTATTTCTGCGGCATATTCAATTTGATCAATATTTTGACCAAGTAAATATGCATGAGCTGCAGCAGCCATTGAACAAGCAGAACCAATTTCCGCTTGACATCCAGCAACTGCACCACTAATCGATGCATTGTGTTTAATGAGATTGCCAAAAATTCCAGCAACCGCCAAAGCTTCTATAACTTTTTTTTCATCTATAAAATCATGTTTTTCTAAAGTATATTGCAATACTGAAGGCAAGACGCCACATGCTCCACATGTTGGAGCAGTTACAATTAATCCACCTGCTGCATTTTCTTCGCTTACCGCAAAAGCATAACTACTGACAATTCTATTTTCAGTAATTTCAGGCATTTCATGCATCGCAATATAATGATATAATTCATGAGATTTACGTTTTAACTTTAAGGGTCCCGGTAAAATCCCGGTTGCATTAATACCTCTTTGTATCGCGCTTTTCATTGCATCCCATATATGACTTAAATCATCTACAATGCCATCACCTTCAACTAATTTTACATAATCAAATAATGAAATATTTTGAGATTTACAATACTTTTTAATTTGTTTAAACGTTTGTTCTTTATAAACATCTTTTTCTTCTAAAGCTTCGCCTTCAAATAGTATACGTCCTCCACCAATACTCGTAACTTCATAAGTTTTTATGAATATGTCATCTTCATATATTTTAATTGTTAGATGATTGGGGTGTTTTTGAACATCGATTTGATTAAAAAAAGTAGTCTTTGCGCCATCTAAAGTTGCCATGATTGCTTCTTCAGTTAAATGCCCTTTACCAGTTAAAGCAAGCGAATTATATAATGTAATATCATATCGATTTGCTTTTGGATTTTTTTCTTTAATTTTTAATACGGCTTTAGCCGGCCCCATGGTATGAGAACTTGAAGGTCCATAGCCAATTTGATATAAAGAACGCAATGAATACATGTTTTTCCTCGATTAACTAAATTTACGTTTTAAATAATCAACGTAGTATTGTGGATTGAAATTTTCTTTTGTTGCTATGCCCATTAATTCTTTAGGCGTTTTAGATTGTGCATATTGATGAATATGTTCACATAACCAAGCATTAATTTTAGCTTGATCATTGTTTTCAATCGCATTTTCAACATTAAAATCTTTATTCATTGCAACATAAATTTGTGCTGCATATGCTGACCCTAACGCATATGTTGGGAAATATCCAATTGAACCATGTGCCCAATGAATATCTTGTAAAATACCTTCACCATCATTTTTAGGCTTTATACCTACATATTTGCCATATAAACTATTCCATTTTTTAGGCAAATCTTCAATTTTAATTTTCCCATTAATCATTAATTTTTCTAATTCATAACGGACAAGCACATGAAGTGAATAAGTAAGTTCATCAGCTTCAACTCTTATTAAAGATTTCTTTGCTTGATTGATATATCGATAAAAATCAAGTAATGTCGTATCTTTTAACTGATGAGGAAATAGCTCAACAAGTTTTGAATAATGTACTTGCCAAAAAGCAAATGATCGACCAATCATATTTTCAAACATGCGTGATTGTGATTCATGAATCCCTAAACTTGTACCACCATGTAAAAATGTATCATCATATTTTGAATCATTTTGTAATTCATAAATTGCATGACCCATTTCATGAATGGTTGAAAAAATACTTGATACCAAATTATTTTCATAATAATGAGTTGTAATTCTTGTATCTTTAGAACTTACACCCGATGTAAATGGATGTGCACTTTCTTTTAACACAGCACGTTCTTGATCATAATGAAATACATCCATTAAATATTTGGAAAATTCTTCTTGTTTTGCTGCAGGAAAAACACCTTTAGTTAATTTGCGACTAAATTTTTGTTTTTGTTTTGTGACTTCTTGTGCAAAAGGCACCAATTGTTCTTTAATGATATCAAAAAAAGCATCATATTCTTTTACACCAAAATCATCTTCATACATATCTAATAAAACATCATAACCTTTAAGTTCATCTGTTTCTAGATATTTAACAAGTTTACGATTAAAATCAATAATTTTTTTTAATGTAGGGGCAAACAAATTAAAATCATTTTTTTGTTTTGCTTCATGCCAAATAGCTGGTGCTTGTTGAATAAGCAATCCATAAGCTAAATATTCATCTTTAGGCACTTTTTTTACAATTCTTAAATTTTTATAAGCTTTTTTAATTTCAACTTGAAAATCTTTATCTTCTATTTGATCTAAGTTTTGAAATAATTTTTCAATAGCTTCGACATATTTTAAATCAGATTCTGCTTGATATGCTTCTTCAAATAAAACTGAAAATTGTTTTTCACTATAACTTGATGCTTGCTTAGGTGCCTCAGTTTCTGCATCCCAGCTATATAACCATAAAAAATATTCATGCTTTAATTTTTTTTCTTGTTTCTTTAAATATTTCAATATATGCGTTCATAAAAAACCTCGCTTTCTTCTTTCATATTATACCATTAAAATTATGTAAAAAAGTCTTTAAAAAAGCACTATACGTGCTTAATTAATTGTTTTTTACACTAAAATGTACTGTTCCTACAATTTCATCTTCTTCGACTTTAATGACATTGTGTGGATTTTGTGGAATATCTTTTGCTTTATATGTTGCATAAAAACAACCTATTTGTTCAACATCATTCGATAATTTAAGATCTAAATAAACCATTTCATCACGAATAACTCTATCAATTTGAATAATTGATTCATCATTAACATCTTTTAATAATACATTTTTTACAATTAATTCTTGGTTATCCTCATCAATTTTAAATAATACTTTCAAATCATCTTCAACTAAAAATCCATGAATTCTTTTAGGCTTATTTGTCCAATTTGTTGTGCCAATAATTTCATAAACATAACTTGCCTTTTCATAAACTTCATTAAATTCACCATGTTTTTGCAAACTTTTAACTTCTTTTTTTACTTTTTCATCTAGATTTTTTGTTGATTTTTCTACCCAATTTTTAAATTCATCAAGTTTTTTTTTCATTATTTCACCTCTCTAAATTTCTTTTAATAAATCGACTTCAATATGATCAAGACCGATACATACAACACCAATAACCCCTGAACCAATATGTGCACCAACTGTAGATACAATTGAAGATATTATAATTTTTTCATTTTTAGCAAAACTTTCTTCCATTTGATCTTTAACTTTATTTGCTAATTCAAATCGATTTGTATGAAGTACGATAAACATTTTATCTTGATATTTTTTACTATGCTCTTCAACAATATCTAATATTCTATTAATAGCTTTTTTTTGAGTTCTAATCTTTTCAAAAGGAAC
>Ga0172378_10002305_pt1 | contig 17837 bp, 28 predicted proteins | sample GrowelOW332metaG_FD_119755 | JGI IMG/M metagenome (GOLD analysis project Ga0172378, IMG submission 119755) | Groundwater microbial communities from an aquifer near a municipal landfill in Southern Ontario, Canada - Pumphouse #3_1 metaG | ecosystem: Environmental > Aquatic > Deep subsurface >... | reverse complement strand
TCATTCTAATAGAAAATTCAAAATAGTTGATGAAAAGCACATTACTTTTAAACCTTGTATGGGTTCCAGAGTAGAATTGGAGCTAAAATTAAACAGTAGAAATTGGTTGGGAATAATTAAAAGGTTAAAGCGGTTGCAAGAACTAAATGAAATTTCTATCAGCTACAAATTAGATACTCAATATATTTATATAATGTTTGATGAAACTCGTTTAAAACAAGTCGACTATGAAAGCAAAAAAAACAGGATTTTCTCTATAGACTTAAATCCCAACTACATAGGATATAGTGTTACAGAATGGAATTCTGGGGAAAGCTATCACTTAATAGATAGCGGTGTATTTTCTCTTAAAGATTTAAATGATGGAGAAAAGAAAAGTAAAAACAAACAAACTTATTTTTCTAACAGAAGGAATTTTGAAGTTTTTGAGATTAGTAAAAAACTAATAGGTATTGCTAAGTCTTATCAATGTGAATTGTTTGGAATTGAAAAATTAAATATAAAAGGTATGTCTTTAGGAAAAGGAAGGAAATTAAATCGTTTGATTAACAATCAATGGAACAGGAATAAATTGCAACAGAATATAGAGAAAAGATGTAATTTAATAGGAATTAAATATGTTGAAATACTTCCTCAATATAGTAGTTTCATAGGCAATTTAGTCTATAGAGACACTAAACTCCCCGATATGATACTTTCGAGTATTGAGATAGGCAGAAGAGCTTATGAGTTTAATTTGCAGTATTTGAAAAAAGTAAAAACGAAGAAGGAAAATATAATTTTTCCAGAGTTAACCAACAAAATTAAAGAGGACATTCAAAAGTCGTTGGAAGAATTAGAGATTGTTTTCTGTTGGAAGACTCTGAAAGAATTATATGATTACTTAAAAAATTCTAAATGTAGATATAGAGTTTCTTTTGAAGATAATTCAAGAGTTTTTAGTGGTTTTCGTTATAGAAACATAAGAAATTTTAACGCTTCTTAATAATTTTTAATGAAAAACATATTTAAAATATAGTTGTGATATAAAAATACGGATTAACATACGGAGAAATAACAATGGATTATGATCGGTTTAACGAAGCTTTTGAGAAGGCATCAAATTATACGTTTGACAAGTTTCAGTTTGATGAACCAGACTATGAAATGCTGATTTTGACAGAAGACAATTATTTAGAACACCTGAAAGTACAAGGCGCCTTACTTGCTTATTATGGCACATTAAAAAATGATTGTGAACGCGCTCACGAAGAATATGAAAGAACGATGAAGTTCAAGATTAATGAATATTATGCTGATGCTTCTGATGTTTTGTCTAAATCAGGTAAAAAGTTTTTGGCTAGAGATATTGAAGCTTTTATGCAAAGTAAGCATGAAAAAGATTTAGAAAAGATGGAAGAGCATTTGAATCATTTAAAATCAAGAAAAGATTATGTATCGAGTTTTTATGAAGGTATAAAGACTTTGGGATTTTCTCTTAGTGCTATGACTTCTATGATTACGGCAGGTTTATTACAAGTAAAGACTTCTATTGATGAAAAGGAAATAGAAGAAGCTGACGTAAGAAAGCGGGCGTTAGAAGCTTTGAGAAAGACATCGGCAAAAACATTTACGGAATAGGAGGTACACGGCAAAAATACGGATAAAAATTATTAGTTATTAGTTATTAGTTATTAGTTATTACGGGACAAAAAAGAGGAAAAAATATGCAAACAAATACGGTTAATGATGGATGTGCAAGTAGATTAGAAGAGTGGAGAAAAAGGAACGAAGAAGAGAAAGACAAGCGTTCTGGTTTTTCTTCTGAAGGTCAAAAAATTTGGTTTTCTTGGGGAGAGAAGAAGGAACATATTGTACGACTTGTTGGAGATTTTATTGTTACCAAGAGTCACTGGATCGGCCCGTCCAAATGGAATGCCAGCATAAATCTTTTCAATGAGAAGAGTTTTGAGGGCGAAGAAAAACTCCCTGTTCAAATGAATTGTAACAACTGGGATATTGATACTGAATGTGAGAATAAAAGTGGAGGTTGTATTGTTTGTAAGTTACGCAAAATAGCGAATGATATTTTATATTCTCCTGAGGGTAAAAATCTCAGCGAAAAAGAAAAAGAGTATTTCAAGGATTTGCGTTATAAGTGTGATGCAAAGACTCGTTATTTTTTCAATTGTTTAGACAGGGATAATCCTTATGTTGATGAAGCAAACAGTGTTCTTGGTTATAAGGTGATTGAGATTCCTTGGGAGCTTATGGATGGTATTATTGCTATTAGTTCTAAGATGAAGGGGATTGATATTTCCGCCCCTGAGAACGGAATTGATTTATTGATTAGTCGTACTGGTGGAGGGAAAGACAAGAAAGAGAAAGTAAAATATTCTGTTCAACCTGTATATGATGGGTTGAGCGCTAAGGTTACTCCTTTAACAGAGATTGAGAAAGCCTTTATTCCTCACGACTTAAAATTGCTTAAAGGCAAGAAAATAGAGAATGGGCTTTTAAAGGACAAGTTGAATGATGAATTCAAAGCCTTTTTTGAAGGCAACCCTGAAGGTAATTCGGGAGATGGAAATGCTCCTTTTTAAGTTGTAGTATTAGTGATTAGTAGGAGGTATTAGATGGTTCTAATACCTCCGGTTTTTTATAACAGCCGGAGGCAATTATGACGGTTCAAAAAGAAGAAAAAACAAAATCTAAAAAGTTAGATATTATAGATAAAGTATGTAAGAAATTACAGGATAAATTTGGTAAAGAGTCTGTCAACTATCTTGGCAATAAAGAAGTTGAGAAATTGCCTCGAATTAGTAGTGGCGTTGTTATTATTGATGATATTATTGGTGGAGGATATCCTAGAGGTAGGATTGTAGAGATTTTTGGTGAAGCCTCTACTGGCAAGACCACTATTTGTTATCATGCCATTGCGGAAGCACAGAAAGCTTTTCCGGAACAGTTCTGTGCTTTAGTTGACAGTGAGCACAGTTTTGATTTTTTCTACGCTCAAAGTATAGGAGTTAATGTTGGTGAATTAGTCGTATCGCAACCTGATAATGGACAAGATGCTTTTGCTATTGTTCAAGGTTTGATAGAAGCTGGAGCCTCTATGATAGTGATTGATTCGGTTGCTGCTATGGTTCCGCGAGAGGAAGAAGAGGAAGAAGATTATGGCAAGAGCTTGATGGGTGTTCAGGCAAGAATGATGTCAAGGGCACTAAGGAAACTTACTTCTACTATTAGTAAGCATCAGTGTGTAGTCATCTTTACTAATCAGTTGCGACAAAAAATAGGAGTGATGTTTGGAAATCCAGAATGTGTAACTTTGGACACTCTCGTTGAGGTAAAATTCTCTAAATAATAATATTTTATTTATAGTCCTCCTAATATAGTCACTTTAACAATAATTATAAAAGGCGGATTAACAATGAAGTTTTATTATTTTTACAAGATCACAAATCTTATTAATTCGAAGTTTTATTATGGAGTGCACAGTACAAATAATATAAATGACAATTATATGGGAAGCGGTTTTGCACTTAAAAAAGCCTACAAAAAGTATGGAATAGAAAATTTTAAAAAGGAGATATTGCATTATTTTAACGATGAATTAGATATGTATGAATTTGAAGAGAAGTATGTAGACGAACGTCTTGTTAATGATAGAAATTGTTATAATCTGATGATTGGCGGGAAAAACAAAAAAAGCATGTCTTTTTTAAACGATTTAGCAAAAGATTCTGATCATAATGCAGAAGTAAAAAGAAAGAGAAAAGAAGGAATTTACAGGTATTGGCATACCGGTGACATAGAAGAGAAAAAAAGAAAATGTTCCGACGGTGTTAAAAGGTATTGGAGCACAGGTAATGTAAAGGAAAAAAAGAAGAAGCATAGTGAGATTTTAAAGAAGATGCATTCTGAAAGACCAGAAATTAGAAATAAAATTAAAGCGTCGCTTGATAAATATTGGAACGAAGGAGAAAAAGAATTAAAAAGGAAAAAACACGGTGAATTGGTAAAGAACAGTGCTAAATATAAAAAAGGAATTGAAACAATAAAAGAGAAGGGTGAACAAAAAGGATATAACAATAGAGATTTTCAACAAAGATGGAAGTTAGTATATGATAAACATTGTGATGAAATTTGTGAAATGTTGATGTATTCGAATTTACCCGAGTCTTTTCTTATAAAGAATATTTTTAAGATGAATATTAAAATGCCACGATTTATTAAATATGCTCAACATATAAAGAAGTTACCAAATGCTGTTTCTAAAGAGAAAAAATATAGGTTTTTGCGTTTTGATAACAAAGATGGAAAAGGACATAAGGACGGAGGAAGTTTAAAAACAATATTTACAAATGAGATTAAGTATCCTATTGTTTTTTTATATGATGACTTTTTTGAGCAATTTAAAACCATAGTAGGATTTATGTTGGATGATAGTTTATCTGATAGTGCCATATTAAATGTTGATAGTCGTTCAAATCAAGTTCCTAATTTTTATCAAGTGATAGAATATTTTTCTGAGATAGGCGTTGTTTCAAACGTGCATTATATTACAGTAAGAACAGATAAAACAGTAGGAGGGTCAAACTTTACAGTACCGGCAAAAAAGACCAAGTTTGATGTTGATTTTAATAATGTTAAGGTAAATCTATTAGATAAGGAGTTAAACGAATATGGAATTGATGACAATGGAAAAGCTTTTCTCAAGGGCAGGTTTGAATTGGGAAACAATGGAAAAAAATGTTTCTTATGAAGTAAGCGATAAGAACATTCAAATCAAGTCATTTAATCACAAGGAAAACAAAAATGAATTGAAAAAGATTTTAAGTCTCGTAAGAAAAGAAGATGCAAAAGTATATCATTTGGTTACTAAAACCGGAGACATTTTGTTGAAATGTTCTGGTGCTCACAAAATATGGGATAATACATCTAAACAATATTTTCCGGTGATGGATATTGAATCCGGCACAGCATTAAATAGCGCCAGTGAAAACGTTGAGTTTTTTGTTAAGGAAACAGGTGATGTTGTGCCTATTGTTGATATGGAGGTTGAAGGGAATTCGAATTATTTCACAAATGGAATTTTATCTCATAATACAACTACGGGTGGAAATGCCTTAAAGTATTATGATTCTATTAGGCTAAGGACTTCTCAGTTTGGGAAAGTGGAAGAGGGTTCTGGTGCTGTTAAAGAAAGGACTGGTATCAATGTTCGTGTAGAGTGTGTAAAGAATAAGACTGCACCTCCTTTTAAGAAGGCGGAGGGTGTAATCATGTTTGGTACTGGTTTTGATAATGAGGCTGCTTATATTAATTTGTTAATATCGAGTGGTATTATAACAAAGAAAGGCGCTGGTTGGTTCTATTATGGAGAAGAAAAGATTATACAGGGTCTTAACAATTTAAAGGAATGGTTAAAATCCAATCCAGACAGATATATTGAGATGAAGAGTAAGTTAAAAGATGTTTCTACTTCTTTTGTTCCTACTAAAGAAATGGAAGAAGAGATGGTAGAAGAGGTTTTTGAAGAAGTCGAATCTGATGGTACGACTGAAGTCGGAGAAGTTTAAATAGAATGAGGTAGAAGTTGTTCTACCTCATATTCTAAAATATTTGAGGTTTTAGATGTCATATTTGAAAATAGGTTTAATAGGTTGTGCCGGTGGCGGAAGAAGTAGTGTTGCGAGAGAAATAAGCAAGGAGCTTTCTTTGCCCTTTTTATCTTCCAAGGATATTACTCGTCCATTTTTGCAAAGATATGGCTATGTATATGGTGAAGACAATTATGTTGAAAAGTTTTTGGGGCAAAAAACTATTGAGTTTCAGATTGTAGAGAAAAGACTAGAAGAGGAGCTTATGCTTTCTGGAGGTTTTGTTTCTGACAGGACATCTGTTGAATGTTTTTGTTATTCTTTTTTAAGTCTTTGCACTTATAAGCCAGACGATTTTTCTTTATTAGAAAGTATGTGTAGAGAAAGTATTTCTTCTTATACTCATTTGTTTTATTTTCCTTTTAAGGGTGTTTGGTTTGAGGATAATGGATTGAGGACTATAAATGCTTCTTTACAATGGGAAATTGATATATTGATTAGGGGTATTATTTCTGATTGGAATTTAGATGTTATTTCTATTCCTTTAGAGTTTATGCATAATAAGTCTGTAGATCGTTTCATTATTCAGGAAATTAAAAAGTCTGACAAATGACTTTGGTTTTGGATATCTGATTCGAGAGAAGCAAAAAATATATTTTAGTGCAGATAAACTTTTTAAGATTTTCAAAATTTAGTTTATTTGTTTATTTTTTATTAAAAATAGGGTGTTTATTACAAATTTAATTGAGGCAACATTATGAAGAAAAGAAAAGCAGATATTAGTTCTCCGTTTATTGGCAATGGGAAGTTAACTCCTTATTCCAAAAAGAGTGATTCTTGGATTTGGAATCAAGTCGATACGGGGAAGGTTGATCCTGGGATTAAAGTTGTTAAAGACAAGGACTTTACTCGTTTATCGAAACTAAAAAGAATTGCATCTAACATTGTTGCAAGTTCCGAGTCTATTGTAATTTCGCGGTTTGCCAAACAGCGTTCGAGCACTTCGACAAACAACTATCGTTTTTCATTGAAGTGGACTCTTCATGGTGATCTTGATGGCGCTACGATAGAAGAAATTGAGATGGCTTCCAATCTTTTGACCTCAAGAGTAGAGGCGGATCTTGGTAGTTTGAAGGATGATTTTACTACTTCTTTAGAGAAACAGAGTAATATTTCGGTTGACTTTGAAAAGAAGAGACTTTTTGCTGACGCTCTTGTTAGTTTCGATGTAAATATTATGACTGATGATTCAAAAATCAAAGAAGCGATTGTCAAACTTGGTTTTGATTTTGGCGCATCCGTAGAAGAAGGCAAATAAAATGAAGAAGAGGTCTTGTTTACATATGGAGGTGTTTGAAAGTCCAAATGTAGAATTATCTGATGACGGCGATGATGAGACAAAGAAGGTTGCTAGTGGCGAAAACATTATTGTTGTAGAATCAGATTATGTTGTTAATTCCCAAGGCGTTTTGGTTTCTTTTTATATTCCTACTAACTTCGTAGAGATTTCCGAATTGGTTGAATTATCGAATATGTTTATCGAATTTGTAAAGAAGGACTATAAAGAATTATTAGAAGAGTTTGATTTTGATTCCAAGTCAACGACTCCAATAGTTTATTCTGATGAAGAAAACAAATTAAAAATGGTGCTTTGTTTTTGTGCCGAACCATCGGAGAGATTACTTAGCAAGCTTAGGGGCATTGGAATTAAACAAACCACCTATTTATAAGAATCAGCAATTGGAATAAAAAATGAAAGTGCAAAAAATAAAAATATCTGAATTAAAAGAAAATCCCAATAATACTCGCATTCACACTAGGAGAAATTTAGAAACTTTAAAACAAAGTCTGACGGAATTTGGTCAAACAAAGCCCATTATAGTTAATAAAAACGGCATGTATGTTGTTGCCGGAAATGGTACGCTTCAAGCCGCAATAGCTCTTGGTTGGGAAGATATAGAGTGTAATTTGGTCGATTTAGATGATAACAAAGCAAAAGCTCTATCCATTATTGACAACAAGACATCTGATTTAAGTCAGAATGATGAAAAGATGTTAACGGAAGCCTTGTCTGAATTAAAAGAAATTGATATTAGTTTATTTGATTTAACGGGTTTTAAGGAAGATGAACTTGAGAGGATGTTAAGTTTTCAAGAGGGCACTCTTTTTAATGATGTGGAAAAGAAAGCTGAGAAGGCTAAGAAGAAAGAGAAGAAGGAGAAGATTGAGGAAGATTTGTCTGTTGGGAGTTCTCCGAGTTATTCTGATCAAATTACATGTGTTGTATTTGGTTATCCCTTTGTGTTGACCGACAAAGAAGAAGTATTAGAAATCAAGAATTTGTTTGAATTTGTAAAAGACGCAGAGAAGGAGAAGCAGATAGAGATAGAGAAAGATTTTTTCAATTCTATCAAAGAGCTTTTAACTCGTCATTTTTTAACATGAGTTGGAGGGAATTATGGCAGATGTAACAGGTAATTTTGGACTTATAGATGGGGTGAGCAAACTTGTTACTCATACTCGGAAAGATGCAGAGCAGAACTATAGTGGTCTCAATTCGAGTATTCGTTGGGATAGGGACAACAGAATTTGTACCACGGCTGGTTATAACAATTTTAGTTATAGCCAAAGTTTTGTTTTAAATTCTGGTGTCATTAATTATACGGATGATACCACAATGAGATTGAGTCGTTATAATGTTGATGGCGTTATGGTTGAAACTGGTGATACGAGAAGAGTTAAAGATAGGGGCGGATGGTTTGTAAAATAAGGGAAAGATTTATGCGGAAGAAGAAAAAGGTTTTGGTTGGTAGGAGATTTGGTTATTTTACTGATACACACTTTACGCAGAAAATGAAGAGCCGAAAAGATGATTATCTTTCGGCTCTTTTATCTAAGATGCATGAGTGTTTTTGTTGGTTTGATAAAATGGGATGTGAATTTGTTTTGTTTGGTGGAGATTTTTTTGATAAGCACAGGGAAATGAATTGGGATTTGATTCATGCAGTAAGAAAGTTAATAATAGAATACAATAAGAAGATTTATTATATTGCTGGAAACCATGATGAATTAGGATACAGAGTAAATAGCATTCACAAATCTAATTTAGGTTTTTTAGATAAGATTTTAGATGGCCGTTTAGAATTTATTGAAAATCATTTGGAGTTAGATTGGATTGATTTATATGCTTGCCATGCAAATGAAAATGTTATTGATATATCTAATAACATAAAGAGGAATGGAAAGGCGTCTGTACTTGTTTCACATTGCCTTTTAAGCGATGACAATAAAAAAGGGAACATTCATATCAATGCTATTAGAAACAAAGAAATAGACCTTGTTTTGAGCGGGGATTTGCATGATGGGTACGATTTTCAAATGAATAGTGGCGGCATTTATTGTTATAATCCTGGCAGTCTTTTAAGAAAGAGTTGCGTAGATAAAGACAGAGAACCGAAGGTGGCCTGTTTTTCTTTTGAGGAAACAATGGGTATTTATCTTCCCATAATTACTGAGTTTATTCCTCAATATAATAAAGACAAAGGAATTTTTAATCAAAAAGAAGAGATTGAAATTAATATACAAGAAACAAGTACCACAGATTATGTTAAAATGTTTAGGGAATTTAAGAGAGAATCGAAAAACATTTTTGAAGTTTTGAAGAAGATAGGTAAAGAGAGAAAGATAGAAGAGAAAGTAATTAATTTAATTAGCGAATATGAAAATAAGATTAATTTTTAAAGGAGCTTGAAATGTTTATAGAAGAAATTATTGAATCTTATGAATCTACTGGTGAGATACAGATATCTTCTGAATGGGATGTGTCAAGTATTAGAGATTTAGTTTTTACCGCCATAGCAAATACTAATCGTTTCAATGGCATGACGAAGTTTCCTTACAACCTTATTCAACACAGTATTTTTGTAAGTAACTATGCTAGAGATTTATATTTGATATACAAGAGGGCAAATAAAGACCGTTTGTATTGGAAGATTGGTCTTTGTGGTTTAGTGCATGATTTAGGTGAGGTTATTGTTGGAGACACTATTTTTCCTATTAAGAAAAGAGTAAATCGCGAATATGAAAACAAGATTGAGTTTGCTTTTATAAATTGGTTTTTAAGATATTGCTATGATCTTGATGTTGATTTGACAGAAGATTTTTATAAATCTTATATTAAAGAAGCGGATAGTACTGCTGGAATTTTGGAATTAATCGGAGTAAGTAAAGATTATAAGTTTTGTGCTGAATCTTTTTTAGAAAAAGCTTTTGATTATGAATATAATATAGATGATTATACTAAGATTTTAGAGGATTGCAAAAAAGAATATACTTCATTGAGTTTTGTTTAGTCGATTTTTTAGTTTATGTTTTACCATTTTTAAGCAAACAACTTAAGAAGAGAATTAATAAGAGGAGATATTATGAAAAAGATATTAACAGCAGGGGAATTATCTCAAGTTATAGGAGATTTGGAAAAACTTGTTGATGAGCAAAGAGAAGAAGCCAAAGTAACATCAGAGGGATTGGCAAAAATGTTAATTGTTGCCACCTGTGATGAGATGACAGCCATTTGGCAATATTTAGTCGCTCGTCATTATATAAAAGGCAACGGTCGTTTAAATGTTATTGATGAGTATGATGAACATCTTGAAGATGAGTGGCGTCATTTAAAAGATATAAGCGATAGATTGGAACAAATTGGTGGTAAGCCTGTTTTTGATATTGATGAGATTAATGAATTGGCTCATAGTTGGGATAGAGTCACTATGTCGGATCCAAGGGAACAGCTTTTATTGCTTTATAAGGCAGAAGAAAACGCCAAGAGTTATTATAGAGACATTATTCGTTATGCAAAAGCTTTAGGTGACGAAGTTACTGTTGCTCTTTTTCATAGTATTTTAAAAGATGAAACAGATCATAGTTTTGAATTATCTAAGATTTTAGAAGAAATGTGATTTGGAGAAGTCCATGAGGTTAATTAATAGTGATTATAAATACGATCCGACTCACAAGAATAAGCCGGAAGGAATAAATTGGAGGCAGACCAAAAAGGGGTGGACTGATATAGTTAAAAAGAAAGAAGTAAACAAGTCTAAAATTTTTGATGTAGATAAAGAAGAAACTTTGGAATCAAGAGCTGAAGAAATAAAAATTTATGGTGGCTATGTAGAAGTCAGTAATTTAAAAAGTCATCCGTTGTACAAAAACTCTCAAAATGGGGACATTAAGTCTGCTAGAAAAATATTATCTTATTTTTCTCAAGATTTTTATAATAATTATTGTAGTGAAGTTGGTGAAGCTGAAATTTTGGTGCCATTATGGGATGGCAATATTAAAGGCAATGTATTGCCGATAGCTTTTGCTGAGAGAGTGTCTTCTTTTACGAAATCTCCTATTCAAAAAGATATTTATTTAGATGAAGATGCTGATCATATTCATCAGATTGAAAAAATGTTAAGATCGGCAAAAATAAAGGGCAAGATTCAGAAAGATTGTCGTTATATAATAGTTGCTGATTATGAATATATGGGATGGTCTATTGATAGTTTGCATGATTATATTGTTCAACATGGCGGGATTTCTGAAAAAGCAATAATTTTAACAAAATCTCATTTTGTTATTAGGAAAAAGAGTGAAGGTATTATTTTGTTATATCCAAGTTCTTCTGAGTTAAAGAAAGTGTCCGATTTAATTGAAGACAAGATTGAAGGGTCTGGCATTGAATTAAGAGATTTGACTCGTCCAATGTTGGTTTATTTAATAAACCTTTATAAAAAGGATCAGTTAATAGATGTTGTAAGAGAGAAAGCCCGTGATTATCAATTAAAGAAGGCGAAAGTAGAAACGGAAGAAAAATAAGATTTTATTTTTTGATATTGTAAACAAGTCTGTGCATTAAATGTACAGACTTGTTTTTGTTTTAAAAAGAAAGGTTATTCCCAAGATTGTTGAGATGATTCGCAATCCAGATGTTCTTAATAATGTTTTATCGGAAGCAAAAATTACTGAAGAAGACGAAAAAACATTTGAAAAAGAATAACATGTTTTAAAAAGGTTGCATTATTAAATTGTCACCATTATTCAACAATGAATAATAATTTGGTGCGATAGTACAAACAGTAAAAAGGAAGGGTCTATCAAATGAAGTGTATCGTTTACATGGATGGTAAAATTGGTCGTGTTGATGATGAAGTTGCTCAGGAATTAGTTTCTGCTCATAAGGCAAATTTCATTCCGAAGTCTGAATGGAAACAGGCTCGTTTGAATGGGGAGGAAATAATTTATAATCACGTTGTCAAGAATTCGAAGCGCCACAAAGCTTCTTCTGTCAAGAAGAAATAATGTTTTTGGCTTACAAGAGTTGCCATTTATTTTATAAGGGGAAGCAAATGAGTTACGGTTCACATGATCGTCCTATTAAGGACATGGTACAGAACAATTTATTTAAGGCTCTGGAAGTGCCTTCTCGTCGTCCTGTATTACTTCTTAATAGTACGACCTGTCATGATGCGGAGAAATTGTATGACGGCTATACCATTATTAATAATGGTGTTGAAGAAAAGATTGCGCCGAAGCTTAATTTGAGCAATCCTCTTATTGCTGTAGAGAATGGCAACTGTCCTTTTATTTATGATGGGGAATCTTTTCATGCTTCTGAAGATCCCAAAACATTCAAAGACACGCATGGTATTCTTCAAAAGACTTTCAAGAAATTTTTGTTTGTTGTGAATACTCGAAAATTTTTTCAAGACCGAGATCCATACTATCGTTGTCCGAATGCCTTTTCTGAGAATCGGTTAAAGTTTCATTTGGGTGATTTGTATTCTTTGGATTTAGGCAAAATTCATTCTCACAGGAAGCGTAAGCCGAAAGAACGTTCTTACGGTTTGATTAATGCTGATTTGTGTGGTGGTTTTGGGGCTGATTTTGTAAATTGGCTTGTCCAGAATGATTTATACATTGACAGTTCTACTGAGATTTTGTGTACATTTTGTATTCAGACTCATGTTCGTACTGAGAATTATTCAGCCGAAGAGTATAAGACTGTTGTTAATTATGAAGATTTTTTTGAAGAAGCAGATATTCCTTCTTGTACGAAAGAATATCCTATTATTTGTTATGGCACTCATGTAGACAGTGAAGCAACAGTCAAATACAAAGAAGTAGCCAACAAGATTTTGACCATTATGGACACCCTTGGTTTTGACATTAAGGAAACTTTTTTATATAATGAGGAATCTGCTCATAGTCAAGCGATGATTTCTTTCAGGATGAAAGAGAGGGATTTGTTTTGGTCTGAAAGATTTAAGGATTACAAAAAGGTTGTTGCTTCTGAGCCTACTGGTAGGACTTTGCTTTGTGAGAAAAACATTGACCGGTTTTGGGAAGTTATGTATTCTTTTAAGAAGAAAATCAATTCTAAAAGTTATTTCATCAAACAAAAGTATTTTAAGAAGTATATGCAAGACAGCAAACATTTTACATTCAATACAGATGATGTTGAAGAGCCATCTAATGTTGATTTGTTGGTAGAAAGGATGCAAGAGTGTGTTGACAATGGTGTTTTGAAAGGAAAAGCGTTTGGGGGTATTGGTAGCATTACCTTTCCTCAAATTAAGTTAGTGGACAATGTGTTATATTTGGGTATTTCCTATATTAACAATTTGATACAAAAGAATAGCCTTGGCAATTTGATAGAATCTAACAATGGCAGTGATTTTATTTCATTTGAGGATTTTCTCATTGGATTTAATGGAAATCGTAATAATGATATTATTGGGAAGAAGGTTAATCAATACCGTTCTGTTTTGGAAGGTTTGAAGTCAATTACTAAAGACGTTGAGCATTCCATTAATTCGATGAACTTTTAATTTTTGGATTATGGTATAGAGATGGAAAAGAAACTTGAAGAAAAATTAATTAAGAAGGCGCCAATTTTTTGTCGGCATCATGATTCTTTTAATGAAGAAGATGTCCTCACGTGGGATTTTGAGTGTGGCAATGGGTGGTATTGGCCTTTGGTTAAATGTTTTGAGCGAATCGAGGAACTTAATGTTTTTTATAAAGCCTTTGGTTGGGAGGTAATTTGTCTTGGCGTTAATGAACGTGATGGTTGTTGTCACATTATTTATGATATAGTGACAAGTGTAAAGTTAAAACCCTTTCGTTTAATTCATATTACACCAGAGGATTTATTGAATTATAAGGCGAATCTTTATCGTTTGTCCAATACTTTTATTCTGATGGTATTAAATCGTTTAATTGATAAAATAAACCGTTATTTTAATAAAGACAAAAAGGTCAAAGATTTTTGTATCAATGATTTTTACAAACAGGTTGATGAGATTTTGTCAGATTTATCTAATGATAGTTTTAATGTGTGCTATGTATGTGGAGTTTCTACCGCCACAAAAAATCCTCTAGTGCTTAAAGATGGTTCTAAGAAGATTTGTAGAAAATGCAACGGAGATTTATAAATGAATATAGACATTTGTCGTAATTGCAGGATGGATTTGTCTGATTCTATTCGTTGTTGCTTTGTGCAGACCTCTTGTAATCATAATCTTTTGAGTATTACCACTTGTTGTAAAGAGAAGATGAAAACTTGTTCTATTAATTATGATCAAGAGACCGCCAAATATATTAAAGAATTAAGAATGGAGCAAGATTCTAAAATCCTGGTGTGGTGCTTTTCCCTTGAGGAGGTGACAGATGAAATGGAATCTATTTTTAGGAGAATTGAGGTAGGGAAAGACTGTCCTTACTATTTGGAACATTTGGTATATAATTGTACGATGAATGATAAAAAAGAAAAATCTTCATCAATTGTTCCAAGCGCTCTGCATACTTTATTGCGTCACTGAAATTTTTTAAATTAAAAAAGGTGTTATTGTTGATCCTGACAAAATAAGAATTGATAGTAAATCGTGTCCTTTCTATCTTGAGCATTGTCTTTATGATTGGAATAAAAACATATGAATATTGAAATATGTAGAAATTGTACTTCTCACAAGATGCATGGTTATGGTTTGTCGGAGCGTAATTATTCTGATAAAGGTAGAATTTGTACTTCTCACAAGATGCATGGCTATGGTTTGTCGGAGTGTAATTATTCTGATAAAGAATGTAAACAGACCTATTGTCTTCGTATATATACGGATGAATTTTATAATGATTGTGAGCAATTGGTATTTTATAGAAAACAGTCTTGTAAAAATGCTTTTATAAAAAAAGATAAGTTTTCATATATAGAACTTGCAAGTAACCAGACATGTCCCTATTGGTTGGAGCATCAGATGTATGATTGGAATAATGAGAAATGAACAAAGAACTTTGTAAGAAATGCTTTAAGCAAGAAAGTATTAGTTTTAATCTTGTAACATCTTATGTTCCTTTTATTGGATTGAATAATGGAGATGGCCATGTTGTAGTTTTTGATGAAAGAAAAACTCAATATTGTTGTAAATCCGCTTGTTTTCGAAAAGGCGTTATAATAGATTGTTTTTACAAGAGTCAAAAACATTTTGATTGTGTTGAATTACTTGAACAGACGTGTCCTTATTGGTTGGAGCATCAAATGTATGATTGGAACAAAGAATGAACATTGAATTTTGTAGTAAATGTTTAAATGGTGTTGTTGACACGACCATTTATTTTGATAAGATACAGAATACAATAATTGTATTTCTTGAGTCTTATAAAGATGAGTCTTATAAAGATGATCTTTACAAAACTTGTTCTTTTACTAATTTCGACGCTAAAGAATCAAGAGAATTATATAATGGATTGATTAAAGAAATAGTTCCTTGGGTTTCTAAGTCGATTCTCATATTTAGGATAGAAAAAGAAAAGATGTATAAAGTTCAGGAAATGATTCGTGTTCTTAACAGTTTTAATTCTCGTGATTGTCCCTATTGGTTAGAACACCAATTAACCGATTGGAATAGAAACACATGAATATTGAAATATGTAGAAATTGTTCTTCTCACAAGATGCGCGGCTATGATTTATCGAAGTGGAATTATTCTGATAAAGAAGGTGAACTGACCTATTGTCTTCGTATATATACGGGTGGTTTTTATAATGATTGTGAGCAATTGGTATTTTATAGAAAACAGTCTTGTAAAAATGCTTTTACAAAAAAAGACAAGTTTTCGTATATAGAACTTGCAAGTAACCAGACATGCCCTTATTTTTTTGAGCATCAATTATATGATTGGAATAATGAGAAATGAATTTAGCCATCTGTGAAATGTGTTTAAAACGCAATATAGTTGATTGTTATATTTTAAAGAAAGATAATACGAAGATTTTAAGGATTCGTTCTTCTCATGATAGTAGGACTATACATTACAATTGTTATTTGGCAGTGTTAAGTGAAAGAGCAGGCGAAATTAATTTTTCAGAGCTTTCTCAAGAGTTCAAGAAATTGAGAATGTGTGATGATCGCTGCCCTTATTTTTTTGAGCATCAATTAACCGATTGGAATACAGAGAATGAATGTAGAGCTTTGCAAGAAATGTCTTAATCAAGAAAGTATTGTTTTTAAGATAAAGAAGTTTCATATTTCTTTTTTATCTCTTAATAATTGCGATGGGACTATTTTAGTTTATGGCGACAGTAATTCTCGACGTTTTAATATTGCTCATTGTTGTAAATCTGTTTGTTTTCGCGAAGGTGTTCTTTTAGAGCGTTCTTACAAAAAACCAAAATATTTTGATTGTGTAGCATTATTTGATCATACTTGTCCTTACTTTTTAGAGCATCAATTATATGATTGGAATACAGAGAATGAACAAAGAGCTTTGCAAGAAATGCTTTAAGCAAGAGAGTGTCTTTTTTAGAGTACACGATTTTGCTTGTTCGATGTTAAATCAAGCCGACGGCGTGTGGGTTTTTGTGCATTTAGATTTGCCACAGCACTTGTTTTGTAAGAGAAGATGTTTGATTGAAGAAGAGAATGCGAATAAAATATTTCTTGGCAGGAGATATTTTTCTCAAAAGAAGTTTTGTTTGGTTGAGATGATAGATAACAAGTGTCCTTATTATTTGGAACACCACTTGTATGATTGGAACCATAAGCAATGAATTTTGAGATTTGTGAAAGGTGTAAAAAAGGTAAAATATCGAGTCTTTCGGTATATCCTTTTCAGTACAATTTATTGAGAATGACTTTTGATATAGCTGAAGAGTCAAATAAAAAAGATGAAGATTATTGTTGTGTTAAGGTTGCATTTTATATACCTGAGGTAATTGGTCTTGATGTCAAAGAACGTCTTAAAAAAATAAAGTTATCAGATGAGCGTTGCCCTTTCTATCTTGAGCATTGTCTTTATGATTGGAACAATGAGAAATGAATTTTGAAACTTGCAAAAAATGTTTGGGAGGGAAAATAGATATATCCGCTTCTTTTAATAAATTAACTGGTCATATAATACTTTTTTTAAAGAAAAGAAAAATAATAAAACGTGTTGTTTTTGTAATACAGACTGCGAACAATCAACGAAAATATATAATGAATTGTTGAAAGAATTTGATCCTTTTCTCGTGTATAATATTAGATATTTTGAGATTTCAGAAGAAAAATTTAATAAAATACAAAAAGAAATTTGTGTAATTGACAAACCCAATCATATGAACAATTGGTTTAGATGTCCTTATTGGTTGGAGCATCAGATATATGATTGGAACAATGAGAAATGAATATAGAGTTTTGCAAAAAATGTTTTTTGAATTCTTTTAAAATCATATATATGTTTGACAAAGAAGACGAGATTTCCTCTATTATAATAAATCATGACAATCATTTTTGTTCCTTTGTTGTGCGACAAAGGACGCGGTCAAAAAAGTTGTTTCAAATCTTTGATAAAAGCGATATTTTGGATAAAGAAGCGATTTCTAAAAATTTTTTCTGTGCAGATGATGAAACCTTGATTAAACAGGTTGAAGGTTGTTTTAAGTATATTAAATTTAGTGATAGGGTAGACAATTTTGGACAATGCCCTTACTGTTTAGAGCAACAATTGTATGATTGGAACAAGAAATAACTTTTATGAATTTAAAGTATATTAAATCAATAGAAGGCCGATTGATTAAAAAATCCAAGCAATCTCATTGTACTTATAAGATTGTGGCTGCTGCTTATACAAAGAACGGCAACTTGTTGGGTTTTTCGACTAATAACATCCGCTTGAATATGAAAGCAAGTAAAAAGGGCGCTGGAATACATGCCGAGAGGGAATTAAT
>Ga0172378_10002304_pt1 | contig 17845 bp, 16 predicted proteins | sample GrowelOW332metaG_FD_119755 | JGI IMG/M metagenome (GOLD analysis project Ga0172378, IMG submission 119755) | Groundwater microbial communities from an aquifer near a municipal landfill in Southern Ontario, Canada - Pumphouse #3_1 metaG | ecosystem: Environmental > Aquatic > Deep subsurface >... | reverse complement strand
TTAGTATGTACAAAACTTATGTACTTGTCAACACAGGTGAAAACGGGAGTACCAACTTATGGATAAGAAATTTATCGAAACTACAAAAAAAGATCTGCTTGCACAGCGCAAGGTGATTCTTGAGTCACTGGCAGGGCAAAGCGATGATATGAAAAAACTTGTAAAGTCTGCAGAGGCGGGTGATGTAATTGATGTTGCTTCAGATGCGATAGACCGTACGCTGCTTGATTCTTTAGGTTCTCAGGATGCCACCCGTCTGCAGCTCATCGACAGTGCTCTGGACCGGATTCAGCAGGGAAAATACGGCCTGTGCATTAAATGTGGTAAAGAAATACCCGTTCAGCGTCTGAAAGCGCTGCCGTATGCACTTATGTGTGTGAATTGTGCTTCTGCAGAAGAGCGAAAACACCGGTAAGTACAGATTAAAGCTTTTGACTTTTAATGGTGCCGCCATCGATAAACATTGTTTCAACGTAGCCGGCCTTTTTTGCAGCCGCAGCCGCTCTGTCGAATGCACAGTCAAGATCCTGGCTTCTATGAGCATCTGAATTTATCATAACAGGAATGCCTGTATCGTGGAGTATGGCAAGAAAATCTGCGGACGGATAAACGTCATCCATAGTACCTCTTGCAATCGCTCCTGTGTTTATTTCTGCAATTACATTTGAATGTTTCGCAGAATTCGCTGTTGCAATCAATTCGCTTCGGTACCAGCTTTCTTCTTCGTTAAAAAGATTCAGTTTCCAGTTCTGTTTACGGATTACATCAGGATGTCCCCATATTGCAAAATCTCCTTTTTGCAGCATCTCACGCTGAAGTGCAAAATAAGTACAGACTGCTTCCTTTATATTCCCGTTGAAAAGTTTTTTTATACCTTTCTGCAGATTCTCAGCATTATCATCGGCACAGAAATTTCCATTTTCATTTACAATGTAATGAACTGAACCGATAAGGTAATCGGGTTTGAACTGCGTATAATCACTCATACGCGGGATAGTAAATCCGGGTACATAATCAGCCTCAAATCCACAGAGCACCTGCATACGTCCGTCATATTCTGTTTTTATATTTTGAATGACCTCAACATACTTATCGAAGCTGCGGGGGGCAATATGCCATGCTGATGCGAAGGGGTACATGCTGTGTCCGGAAAAACCAAGAATATCAAAGCCTTTAGATAATGCGGACTTAGCCATGTCTTCTGCACTTTCGCTGCCGTCGCAGAATGTTGTATGCGTGTGGTAATTAGTTTTCAGAATTTTTTGCATATTCATGTTTCTCTTTCTTCCATTTATCAGAACTTAATTCAAAGCATGTGAATTCATCTTTGAATGCCGAAAGACTTTTTATTATACCTTCAATATCGGCCTGTCCCGCCTGTTCGTTTATTAATTCTCCGTATTTTGCAAGCGAATTTGCAGAAATTGCAGCAGAGCTTCCTTTAAGTTTATGACCGATGTTTCTAAGTTGATCAAAGTCCCTGCGTTTAACTGCTTTCTCTATGTGCTGGAGCATCGTGACTGTCTGATTTTTGTAATCGTTAATGAGCTGGTATCCGAGCGCAATGTCATTATTGATAGTATCTTCGAAATCTTTTTGATCCCATGACTCATTTATTAAGGCTGTCCGGCTGTCAAGAATTGCAATATCTCTTGCTTCCGGCAGCTCTATGACCGTTTTCCATTTTTCAAGAATTGCTTTAACACTTGCCCGTTTAAACGGTTTTACAAGAATATCGTTCATACCAATCTTTCTGTATTCTTCGAAATCATCTTCGTCATTATTTGCGGTGCAGGCTATAATAATTCCTGAAAAATTCTGAAGCCGGATTTGTTTTGCAGCATCAGTCCCGTTCATAACCGGCATCTGTATATCCATAAAAATGATGTCAATTTCAGGTTTTTTTGAAATACAGTCAACCGCTTCCTGTCCGTCTTCGGATTCGAATACTTCTGCTCCATATGCACGTAGAAAGGTAACGAGGAGTTTTCTGTTCAGCGGATGATCCTCTGCAACAAGAATATTCAAGCCTCGGGCAAGAGTCGTGTCGTCTTCATTCAGAACTTCCGTTCCAGGAGTTGCTTCATTATTTATGGAATCTACTGTTTCGAGGTCGAGTGGTGTATCATACGATTCCTGGAGCAGCATTAAGAGAAATTGACGTTTTACAGGTTTATACAAATATCCGTTAAAAAGATTTATCAGCTTCATTTTTGCTTCTGCTCCCATTTGGCCTTCAGGAACAAGAAGATATAACTTTGAGTCATTTATTTCAGGATCTTCCTTGATTTCCCACGCAAAATGCCATCCGTCAACTTTCGGCATTGCCATGTCGACAAATACGATTTTTACAGGCTTACCGAGCCTTGCTGAATATTTCATTATAAGTTTTGCGTTTTCGGCATTGTCTGTATTAAGAATGTTTGTGAAACCAAGCGATTCAAGTTTTCTTTTCATGCTTTTCATTGCGAGCATGCTGTCGTCGACAACAAGAATACGGGAGTCATGCGGGATATGTGAGATACTGTTTTCGGCAGGCGGATTCGGAGATTCGCTCAGCGGCAGCGTAAACCAAAAGATTGACCCGCCGTACGGATTGGATTTTACTCCGATTTGTCCATGCATTGCAGTAACAAGTCCTTTACATATTGAAAGTCCAAGTCCTGTTCCTCCGTATCTGCGGGTGATAGATGTATCTGCCTGATAAAAATCGGTGAAAAGCATTTCCCTTTTATTTTCAGGAATACCAATACCTGTATCAGTTATTTCAAATAACATTGTATTTTCATCAGCCCTCGATAGTTCCAGATGGATATACCCTTTTTTTGTAAATTTTACCGCGTTTTTTATTATATTGAGAAGAATTTGCTGTACTCGGGTCGGATCTCCCATGACAAGCGGCGGCAATGTATAATCAATATCGGTAACAAGCTCCAGTCCTTTGCTGAATGCTTCAACACTTACAAAATCGACAACACGTTCCGTTACCGTTGCAATATCGTATGGTATTGATTCAAGTGTGAATTCATGGGATTTTATTTTTGTAAAATCAAGAATATCATTTACAAGAGCGAGCAGAACGTTTGTACTGAATTTAATCTGTCGTACATATTCCTGCTGTTCATTGTTCAGTTTTGTGTCAGAAAGAAGTTCCAGTGTTCCCGTGATTGTTTGAACAGGAGTACGTATTTCGTGAACAGTATTTGCGAGAAAATTAAGCCTCTGATTAGAATCAATGTTAGATTTTCCCATGAAGTAGTTCTATTGATTTTTGAATAATTACTTCCGGTTTCTGTGGTTTTACTAAATAACGTTTTGCGCCAAGACTCAGAGCCTGAACAACAGCTTCTTTTTGTGTTGCCTGGGAGTAAATAATGATTGGTACGTCAGTTTTTGATTCCTGAAGCCGGCGGAGAATGTCAAAACCGGAGATACCCGGCATAAAGATGTCGAGGATAACGAGATCATATTTATGCTTATTGAAACCTGTGACAAATTCCGTGCTGTCGTTGTACAAATCGCAGGAGGCACCGATAGATTTGAATGAGTTTTCCAGAATCTTAAGAATTACCATATCGTCATCAACTAATGCTATACGGAGAACGTTTCCTTCAACATCATCGTCCTGCATAACTCCTGTATCGGAATAAAAACGTGTTTCTATTGATCCCTGCATCTGTTCTCCGTCAGGAGTTAGGATTTTGTCAGTAATAAGATCAGACATACTTGAAAAAGTACTACTGTCAACAAGCGAATTCAGTATGTTTGAAAGATTTGTTGCAACTTCAATTCCGTTGTACCGTGGATGTCCGCTTATAAGTTCCCGTATGAATGAATTGAACGATAAAACCTTTACATTTTTATTCTGTATCTTCGGATTTGCAAGTATGTTATCGAGGAGCAGTTCAAGATTAGAGCCATCGACAAACGTAAGATCAAGATTGGTCAACATGAGAAGTATCTTCGGATACTCCATATCTTCGTTTTCTATCATTTCTGCAAGTTTGTATTTGAGAAGGGCAAGTTTTTCGCGGTTTAGTCCCTGTGCAACTTCTATGAAAATAATATTTCCGTTCCGGTGTATGTCGAGCACGCACGGAGTAACATCCATTGAAAAGGAGAGCTTGAGAACTTGTCCGATTGATTCAAAAAGTATGTCAAATTTAATAGGTTTTGTAAAATATTTAATGACGCCGAATTGTACAAGTACTGCTATTTTTGAACGCTCGACGAGAGGTCCTGCAGCTATAATTGGTATTCTGGATGCATTAGGATCGTTATATTTTTTTTCAAGAAATTCAAGCAAATCTTCAAAACTGTTTTGTACATCAAGAATGACAAGATCCGGAAGTGTTGAAATCATCTTTGTAAATGCATCCCGTTTTCCCTGCGCAATAGAAACAGCAACTTTTTCAGTCGATAACTTATCTTTAAGAAATTCGCGGAAAAGAGGAGATGCGTCGATGATTATAACATTTTTCATAGATTTCTCTATTTTATACAGAATGAGTGAAACTGACAAGTCTCATTTTTTTCTTTCTGTTTTTTGATAATACCTGTATGATATATGTATGACAAAAGTTCTTGTATTTTTAGCCGACGGGTTTGAAGAAATAGAAGCTCTTACAGTCGTTGATTACCTGCGCCGCGCGGAAGCCGATGTTTCTATGGTTGCGGTTCCTGTTGTGACTATGAAAGCTCCTGATATGCCGACCGGTGCGCATGGTATAACCGTTCGTGCGGACTGCGGGCTTGAAGAATATTTACGCAGTTCCGGCAGTGGACTTCCTGATTGTATATTCGTACCGGGAGGTATGCCTGGTGCGGCAAATATAGGCGCTGATGAAAGAGTTCTTCAGTTAATTGTGAAATGTTTCGATGCAGGAAAGCTTGTTTCTGCAATTTGTGCAGCACCCGCTGTTGTACTTGCTAAGACCGGTATCCTGGCAGGGCATAAATATACGTGTTATCCCGGAATGGAGGATGGTTTAAGTGAATATTGCGGCGGTCCCAGCAGAATGATGGAATGTATGAAGGAAAGTACGCTTGTCCGGGGGATACCGTTTATCACCGACGGTACTATTGTTACCGGCCGCGGGCCAGGATGTGCAGAACAGTTTGCTATGGAGCTTGTACGTATACTCTCCGGTGAAAAGCTGGCAGTCCGTATACACGACAGCAGCATACAGCGATAATGATGACAACCATGTGTTGTTCCTGATATAATCTGATGCATGTATTTTCTTGTTTTGAAACAGCTTTTAATTATGATGATGATAGCTGTTCTGTCATTTATTTTTTCCCGTAGAAACAGATTCTGCGGGGCAGAATCCGAATTTCTGAGCAGAATACTGCTTTTTTTGGTAAATCCCTGTCTTATTGTCAATGCATTCAACGTTGCGTACGACGCAGAAAAAATGAAACGTCTCCTTTTTGTGATAATTATATCTATCGGGGTACATCTCCTTCTTACACTTGTAGCAACTACGGCGATGCGTTCCGGAACCAGCCAGGGGCGGCTGCTTGACGGACTTGACCGTATCGGCGTAGTTTTTACTAACTGCGGTTTTATCGGCATTCCGCTTATAAACGGTGTGTTTGGCCCTTCCGGCGTATTTTATCTTATGGGGTATATTGTTGTCTTTAACGTATATCTGTGGATATACGGAGAATATCTGATGTCGGGTCATATCAGCTGGAAGAAAGTAGTAACGAATCCGAACGTAATTGCAGTTGCGGCTGGTATCGTCCTGTTCTGTCTTCCGTTTACGCTGCCCGGAATTGTCGGGGAATCGCTGTCTCTTATAGCGGGACTGAATACAGCCCTGTCAATGATTCTGCTCGGAATGCTGTTTGCCGGTTTTCATAAAACCGCAGGCGGTATATCGTATACGAAACGGGTTATTAAGGCGTCTGTCGTCAGACTTGTTGTTTCTTCGTTTGTAGTTCTGGCATTTTTATACGCGGTGTACCGTCTCTTTTCGTCAGTGGAAGATTTACGTGAAATACTTTTTGTTGTATATATCGCCAGCCTTTGTCCTATCGGTATGAGTGCTTCTACATTTGCATGTATATTCAAAAAGGATGCATCATATACGAGCCTTATTGTATCTGTCACGTCAGTTTTATGCATAGTTACCGTACCGCTTTTTGTCGGGCTTGGTGAACTTTTTATAAAATAAGAATCTGTTTTTACATATCAGATTGAAGGTAAGCTGGATAGTCAGGTTAATCTTCTTTACTTCTCCGGCGTCGGGATTACTGGGGAATCCGTAAATGATAAGTGTCCGGATGTACTTTTTACCATTTCTCCTTAACGTTATTCCTGAAACATGCTATGTTTGACGTATGATCAGTTTTCTGGTGAAATTATTCATACACAATCCGGATGACACGGAAAATCCTGCTGTCCGGGAGAAATACGGTGTCATCTGCGGTATATCCGGCATTTTTATCAATATTCTGCTTTTTGCATTCAAGCTTTTTGCGGGCATTATTGCAAAGTCTGTGGCGGTTACCGCAGACGCGTTCAATAATTTGTCTGATGCAGGATCGTCAATTATCACAATTCTCGGATTTAAACTTTCTTTTAAACAGCCTGACGCCGGACATCCGTTCGGGCACGGGCGGCTTGAATATATATCCGGGCTGATAGTTTCATTTCTTATTATTCTTGCGGGAGTTGAACTTTTAAAATCTTCCATTGCGGCGGTTATTCACCCGGTACCTGTCGAAACGGGGCTGCTTCCGGTTATAGTGCTTGTCATATCTATCCTGGCAAAATTTTATATGTACCTGTACAACCACCGCATATCAAAAAAGATAAAGTCTGCTGCAATGGATGCAATTGCCAGGGACAGTCTGAGCGATACGATTTCTACTTTCGTGGTTCTTGCCTCTATAACAGCCGCGCACTTTATCAAAATGTCGCTTCCGCTCGACGGCATAGCAGGCATAATTGTTGCGGTGTTTATCGTTATAAGCGGTCTGTCGGCTGCAAAAGAGACGATAAACCCGCTGCTTGGGGTACCTCCTACTCAGGAATTTGTGAAAGAAATAGAAGAAGAAACCATGAATCATGAACCGATTCACGGAATTCACGATCTTGTTGTGCACGATTATGGCCCGGGACGTGTTATGATTTCACTTCATGCAGAAGTCCCCGGCGACATAAATATTTTTGAACTGCATGAAGTAATAGACAATGCGGAACGGGATATTGCAAAACGGTTTAACTGTGCAGTAACAATTCACATGGATCCGATCGATTTAAAAAACGATGAGGTAGAAAGGATGTGGAAATTTGTTTCAGCAGAAGTTTCGTCAATTAATCCCGGAATTACTGTACACGATCTGCGTTTAGTTCCTGGGCCTACCCATACAAACGTCATTTTTGATATTGTAAAACCTCATTCATGTCTGATGAGTGACGAAGAATTATGTAATACACTTTCATCACGTATAAAGAATGTCCGTCCGGAATGCAGCTGTATTATCAGTGTTGATCACCCGTTCGTGTAAACGTTACATATTTATACGGAATCAGATCAGTTACTATTTTACTTTCGACTGTTTTTTTAAAGTGAGAAGGATTGAAGTCAGGAAAGCGGACATCTCCGTCTATATAAGTGTCTATTTCTGTGATATACATTATACTGCAGAGGGGAACTGCTTCTTCGTATACTTCTGCCCCTCCGGCAATAAAAACGTCACTGAGATCTGCATGACCGGCGGCATATTTGAGTGCTTCTGTAAGACTGTGTGCCGTATGAAGGTTGCAGTAGTCAGTAAATTTCTTTGTATTTGAAAGGACAATCGTCATGCGGTTTGGAAGCCGTTTTCCGATAGATTCATATGTTCTGCGTCCCATGATGACGACATTCCCCGTTGTAAGCTTACGGAACCGTTCCTGCTCGTGAACAAGTTTCCATGGAATGTGTCCGTCTTTCCCGATGATTTTGTTTTTTGTATAAGCAGCAATGATGGCAATCAGATTATGCCTGTACTTCGACTAGTTTGCCGACTGCATTTTTCTGTGCATATATGCTTCGTTTTCCTTTATACGGATTGGTAAACTGCTGTATTTGAGAACGTATCTGGGTCATATGAGTCCGGAGTAATTCTCTGTTTTTTTCATTTTGTGTAAGTATTTGTGATTTGAGATTCGTCAAATCTGTTTGAATCGCTTCAATCGAGTCGTTCTCCTTCAGTAATGAAGGTTTATTTATATTTGAATACATTTCAGACATCGGAACAATTACTTTCTGAATGTTCGCAATGCCTGCAATAACCTGCTGTTCAAGTTCTGTATGAGCAAGCAGAGACTCTGTATCCTCCGACGTGATGGACTCCTGCTGCTTTTCAAGAACCGTAAGATATTCGCGGAATTTATTACGCTGCTGCACGAGCAGTACGCGAAAACGTTTAAGAACAGCAACACGTTCATCGACTTCCTGACTGGTTAATTCTTCCATAAAGATTTATCCCTCTATATTGAGAACATTCGGAACAGCTGCAGCTGGTGCGTTGGCAGTACTGCTTGCAACCTGCCGCCACGAATCAGTGAGCTGTTTCATCATAGTAAGTATAAAATCAACTTTTTCTTTATTGTGATTTATATTTGCAGACATCAGTTCATTGTTGAAATAGACATATAAAGACATAAGATTGCGTGCTATTTCGCCGCCTTTTTCCATATTAAGTGAAACCTGCAGTTCTGTAATTATAGCCTGCGATTTCTGCAGACACTTGTTAAATAGCTCAATATGCTGTGCAGAGATTGTTTCATCTGTTTCAAACAAACCTGAAGCTGTAGTCAGCTGACGGACAGCCTCTTCATATAACAAAACCACAAGATGCCCCTGGCTTGCTGTACGTACGTTTGTACTCTTATATGCATTATATGCCTGATTAAGTCCCATTCTCAGCCTCCCGTACTGTATCATGTAAATTAAATTTGCGAAAAACAGATATCCACATATATTATCGGAGCACATAATAAAAACTTTACATAAAAAGCCCTTTTTACTTCGGTTTTTTATGTCGACAAATCATTCAATAAAGCGTATATTTTTAACAGAGGTTTTTGATGAGCGACGAGATTAACGATAAGAAAAAAGATACTCCTGATGACAGGGATCCGTATAATTTTTTTAAATTTGCAGGTCCGGAAGAAGATGATGGAAAGAAAAAAAAGGAACCAAATAATGATAACAAACCCCATTTTCCGTTTTGGGGAATAATGCTTGTCATTCTTGCTGTTCTTGCTCTGATAAATGTTTTTTTTATGTCAAAACCGGAAGATCTCGTCGATTTTTCGGAATTCCGTCAGCTTATTGAGAATGGAAAAATTGTTTCAGTAGAACTTGGTGATACGTATTTTGTTGGCTATGGGCCTGAACAGGCTGTTTCGCCTGATAAAAATGCAAAGGGATATATGCTCTTTTCTGCACAGTCAAAAAACCGTGCGGAATACAAAACTGTCGGTGTGCTTATGCCCGGCTTTATTGATCTGCTCAATGAAAAAGGTGTAGAGTATAAATTCGTTGTAAAACAGAATAATTATATAGTTCAAATACTTATTAATATAATTATTCCGTTTGCACTTATTTTTCTTATGTATTTTCTTATCTTCCGTAAAATGGGCGGCGGCATGGGTGGCGGCATGGGAAGCATTTTCAATGCCGGACAGTCACGCGCTAAGGCGGTGGATGAAGGTAATGTAAAGACCCGGTTCGTCGATGTTGCCGGTGTCGATGAAGCAAAGGAAGAACTTGTCGAGGTTGTGGATTTTTTAAGGCAGCCGAAAAAATATACGGAAATCGGCGGCAAAATTCCGAAGGGCGTTCTGCTTGTTGGACCTCCGGGAACGGGAAAAACACTCCTTGCCCGCGCTGTTGCCGGTGAAGCAGGTGTACCATTCTTCCGTATCAGCGGGTCGGATTTTGTTGAAATGTTTGTAGGCGTGGGCGCAAGCCGCGTCCGCGATTTATTCCGGACTGCACGCGAGAAAGCCCCGTGCATTATATTTATTGACGAAATTGATGCGATCGGTAAGAGCCGTACGAGTAATCTTGGCGGAAATGATGAGCGCGAGCAGACCTTGAATCAGCTGCTCGTAGAAATGGATGGATTCGACAACGAAAAGGGGCTTATTGTGCTTGCTGCGACTAACCGTCCTGATATTCTTGATCCGGCGCTTCTCCGCCCCGGGCGTTTTGACCGGCAGGTTGTTGTTGACCGTCCTGATGTAAAAGGGCGGGAGGCTATTCTTCGCATTCATGCAAAGAACGTGAAGCTTGATAATGATGTTGATTTCGGGGCAATTGCACATTCGACAGCGGGATTCAGCGGTGCGGATCTTGCGAATATTGTAAACGAGGCAGCTCTGCTCGCCGTCCGCGGCGGACGCAAAAAAGTTACTATGCCGGACTTTGATGAAGCTGTAGAAAAGACAATTGTCGGACTGCAGAAAAAGACGAGGGTTGTTAAAGAAGATGAACGCCGTATTGTTGCATATCATGAAACAGGACACGCGCTTGTTGCTGCATTTACTCCGGGCAGCGATCCGGTGCATAAAATAACGATTATACCGCGTGGTATGGGTGCACTTGGATATACTATGCAGTTACCCGAAGACGATACGTACCTCAAGAGTGAAAGAAAACTCATTAATGAAGTGGACGTTATGCTTGGAGGGCGTGCAGCAGAACAGATTATTTTCAACGAAATTTCTACGGGAGCTGCAAATGATATTCAGCGTGCAACCGATACAATAAGAAGAATGATTACAGATTACGGTATGAGCGAGCGTTTCAAAAATATGACACTTGGGAAATCGGGTCAGGGATATAACAGCGGGGAGCCGCAGCTTGTCCGCGAGTATTCTGAAACCACTCAGCAGTATATTGATGAAGAAATAGCACGTATGATGTCAGGTCGTTATGAAGTGGTTCTTGCTCTGCTTAAAAAACACAGGGAACTTCTTGAATATATAGCTAAACGCCTTCTTGAGAAGGAAACGATGGATGGAAAAGAATTTAATGAGATTATAAAAGCAGAAGATCACTGCAGGGAACTTGAAGCTACTGCATCAACTGATCAAAAAGCGCTTCCGGAGGGAACTGAAAAGCCGGAAACGGGGGGAGAACCTGAGTCAAACTGATCATTACTTGACGTGACGATATATCTCTACTAAAATGGTTGCATGTTTAATAGAAAAAATCGTATTCTGCATGCAGCTCTTTTTTTTGTTTTAATGATCTGCAGCTCTGTATCTGCACAGTCTATTACAACTGCAAGTGCGTATTTTAAAACAGTTTCTGAATATTACGGAACCATAAAAGATTACGAAGCAGATATGGATTTGTCCGTCAGTAAACAGCAGATGACCGCAAAGGTGTCTTTTAAACGTCCTGATTTACTCCGGCTTGATTTTTCTGATCCTGCAGATCAGGTAATTCTGTTTAATGGCGACATGCTTACAATTTATCTGCCGGAATCGTCTGCTGTTCTTCAGCAGTCAGTGCAATCGGACAACGGAGGTGCAGGAGGAGCTTCTCTCGCGACTCCGCAGGGGCTGTCACTGATGAGCAGATATTATACGGTTGCGTATGAAACCGGTCAGGATCCTGTCCCTCTTGACGATACATCTGATGAAAAAGTTATAAAGCTGATTCTTAACCGACGTAATACAGCCGAAGCATTTCGTTCAATAAAGCTTGCAATAAATGCAGAAACAAAATTGATTCGCCGCGTAGATGCTGTTACTCCGCGGGGAGATGAATTTATTTTCAATTTTTCAAATTATAAACTTAATCAGAATATTTCTGACCAGCGGTTTATTTATGATCCTCCGTCATCAGCTAATAATTATAATAATTTTTTACTTTCCAATTGACACAGAGGCTTACTGATTATGAATAGTTACGGTACAATTCTGAAAAAGGCTCGCGAAGATAAAAATCTCGATATAAATACAGTCTCCCGTGAAACGTCAATTACTCCGGAATATATCAAAGGACTCGAAGAAGAAGATGCAGGTGTATTTCCGGGAGAACCGTATATGATCGGATTTCTCCGCAACTATGCAGAGTATCTGGGAATTAATCCCGAAACGGTGCTTTCATTGTATCGTAATAAAGTGATTCAGGAATCTCCGGTTCCGGAAGGTTTGCTTCTGAAACAGAAACCTTCGTTTTTAAGGTTGCTGATGAGAGGTTTGTTATGTGCTGTTGTGGCAGCAGGTATTATTGTTATCATTTTAATTTTTATTCGAAAACCTTCAAAGACGGATGGAGATGTTGTTGTTGAAAAAGGTGTGACTGCAAAAAAATACGAATTAAGTGACAAACCATTTGAAGGCAGATTGTATCGTGGTGATCAGATCATAATTCCTTCTGCAAAAGGTAAAATAGTTCTTACTGTAAGCGACACTGTTTCTGCTTTTGGATTGGATACACCAGTGGGAAAACTTTATACGGATTTATCAGAAGAAGCGGAACTTGATATTGACGGAGATGCACAGCCTGATATTATTGTGTATGTTTCTGATATTTCATCAACAGAAGATTCCCGTGGAGCTGAAGTCCGGCTTCTTTTGAAGCAAAAAAGTGCCGATGCACTTCAGGAGGAGACAGTTGCAGTGCCGGATGTCCCTGCAGATAATGGTTCTTCGGTACAAAAGCATAAACAGCAGGTTATTCTGCAGGATACCAGAGCTTATCCGTTTACGGTGAATGCAACGTTCCGCGGTCCGTGTGAATTCCGCTATAAAATAGATCATAAAGCTTCAGAAGAAAATTATTTTACTAATGGTGATGTTGTCACTATGACTGCAAATAACGGATCCCGTTTATGGATGTCTAATTGTAACACGGTTAAATTTTCAATTATAGCAGATACAAAAAATTTTGATCTTGATATAGGAAAAGCAGGACAGGTCCTTGTAGAAGATATAAAGTGGGTAAAGGATCTTGACGGTACATATAAGCTGGTGGTTGTAGAACTTGACTAAATTTTTTATTGATCAGCACGGATGTGCGAAAAATCAGGTTGACGGAGAGTTAATTATTTCCCGCCTTTCAAACAAGGGTATGGAACAGACTTTTGATCCGTCTAAGGCTGACATTATTATTATTAATTCATGCGGTTTTATAGAATCGGCTAAAAAAGAATCCATCAATGCAGTCATTGCGGCAAAGCAGCATTATCCTGATGCAAAGATATTATTAACAGGATGTCTTGCAGAGCGTTATGCTGATATTCTGAAAGATTCTCTTACAGAAGCAGATGGGTTTTTCGGAAATGGTGATATTTCAAGAATAGATGCAGTCATTGAACAGCTCTCGGCAGGAAAACGTCCTATTCTTCTGCCTGAACAGAAAGAAATCTGCTGTGGCGGCAGGACTATGATGTTGTCATACCGCGGTTCGGCTTATGTGAAAATTACAGAGGGATGTAATAATTTTTGTTCATTCTGTGCTATTCCTCTGATCCGCGGAAAATTGCGGAGCCGCAGTGCAGACAACATCGTTAATGAAATACAGGAACTGACTGATAATGGAGTATACGAAATAAATCTTATCGGTCAGGATCTTGCTGCATATGGAACAGGAGACAATGACGATGTATTCGGAAACGGACGATTTATGCTGCCGTATATCGATGAAAACGGTGTTAACTGCGGTACAGAAAAAAAGTCAGCGCTCTCGCTGCTTCTTGAACGGATTTCTTCGATAAAGGGTGAATTTGTTGTACGCCTGCTTTACATTCATCCGGACCATTTTAATCGTGATATTCTTCCCGTTATGCAGCACGATACGCGCCTTCTTCCGTATTTTGACATTCCATTTCAATCCGGAGACGACAGACTTATTCATTTGATGAACAGAAAAGGTTCCGGAGGTGAATATCAAAGACTTGTACATGATATCCGTGCTGCGTTTCCCCATATGGCACTCCGCACAACGTTTTTAACAGGGTTCCCCGGAGAAAACTGCGAAGCTGCAGAAAATACTCAGCAATTTCTCAGAACAATACGGAGTGACTGGTCAGGATGTTTCCCGTACAGCCGCGAAGAAAATACGCCTGCCTATACTATGAAAGAACGTGTTACACAGAAAACTGCAAAAGAACGTGCGCAGGTTCTTGAAACTATTCAATCAGGAATTACAAAGGAATGTCTTGCCGCACGGTGTGGGAAAGAATTTAACGTACTTGTTGAGGAACTTATAAAAGGTGAGGAAGAAGGCCTTGCAATCGGACGGGCATGGTTTCAGGCTCCTGAAGTTGATGGCTCTATTGTAATTCGCTACGACATCGACGATGAAACGCAGAGAACAGCGGTGCAGCCGGGACATGTAATTCGTGTATATGCCGACTCGTCAAGTGAAGTGGATATTGACGCTCATTTTGTTTCTGATCTGCCGGTTAATAACAAGCTGAACAAATCTTCACTGCAGTACGCACCGGAGCAGGAACAGGAAGGCCAGTAGGAAATGGCTGAGGATGTCCTTCTACCGTCGTATCTTGATATGCTTAACCCTGAACAAAAAGAAGCTGTCATACATGAAGGATCTCCGCTGCTCATTCTTGCGGGGGCAGGCTCCGGAAAAACCCGTGTTATAACAACAAAAATTGCATACCTTATCAGCAATAAACATATTGATCCATCTGCGATCCTTGCGGTTACCTTTACAAAGAAGGCTGCATCCGAGATGGCAGAGCGTGCTGTTGCACTTGAACCGCGTGCATATCGTGCACAGATTCGTACGTTTCATTCGTTTGGAGCGTGGTTTTTGCGGAAATACGCCAGCGAGGCAGGTCTTGCAGGTTCGTTTACGGTGTATGACGACGACGATATGGCAACTCTTGTTACAAAAGCTGTACCGTCTTTAACAAGACAGCAGGCGCATCTTGCCGCACACAAAATTTCACTGGCAAAAGATTACTGTCTTGGACCGGACGATGATCTTTCCGGTATAGATCCGACAGGCGGTTTATCGGCAGTGTATCATGCGTATCAGGAACGTCTTCATACGACAGGCAACGCTGATTTTGGTGATCTGATTATGAGACCAGTAGAAGTTATGGAGGCGAATGAACGTATCCGGCAGCAGATGAGATACCGCTTCCGTGTTATTATGGTCGACGAATATCAGGACTCGAATGTAGCGCAGTTCCGTCTGCTGCAGTCTCTTTCCGGCGCGGACGAAGATTCCGGCACATATGTATGTGTCGTCGGCGACGACGACCAGTCAATTTACCGGTTCCGCGGTGCCGAAGTAAAGAATATTTTGTCATTCCGGGAGAAATTTCCGGGCACAAAAATAATTAAGCTTGTGCGTAATTACCGTTCAACTGCAAAAATTCTTGAAGTGGCGGATAATGTTGTCAGGAATAATGAAGGACGTCTTGGCAAGACGCTTAAGGCTGAACGCGGGCAGGGTAAGACACCTGTGCTGGTATATCTTCCTGATCAGGATACCGAAGCCCGGTTTTGTGCGGATCTCATTCTGAAAGCATGTAATGATACGAAGAATCCGTCAAAATACAGCGATTGGGCAATACTTTACAGAACGAACGCACAGTCACTTGGATTTGAGACGGAATTTCTGCATCGGAAAATTCCGTATGTAGTTGTCGGTTCTTTAAAGTTTTACGAGAGGGAGGAAGTTAAAGATACGCTTGCTTTCCTTTCGCTTGCGGCAAATCCGCGGGATGAAATTGCATTCCGCCGTATCGTTAATAAACCTGCTCACGGTGTCGGAGAAAAAACACAGGATTTAATTATAGAAAAAGCAGCTTCTTCTTCCCTGAGTCTGACGGAGACTGCGAAAGAGTGTATTCCGTCCCTTAGTAAAAAAGCCAGAGAAGGTGTGGCGGAATTCTGTGCCGTTCTCGAAGAGCTTAACAAATCTTTCAATCCTGATGAAAAACTGTCCTGTTTTGTCGAAAAAGTTCTTGACCGGTCCGGTCTGCTTAATTACCACAGAACCCAGGATGAAATAACCGGAACGCAGCGGGCGGCAAATATGCAGGAACTTGTAAACAGCGCCGTACTTTACCCGTGTACACAGGATGGTCTGCTGCAGTTTCTTGATACGATTGAACTTGACCGTTCGCTTGATGCTGGAGCAGGGGATGCAGCAGTTGATTCTGTTACACTGATTACTCTTCACAATACAAAAGGTCTTGAATTTCCCCGCGTTATTATTACCGGGATGGAAAACGGTATTTTCCCGCGTGGAGACAAATCCGGAGACGAACTTGAAGAAGAGAGGCGTTTGTTTTATGTCGGCATAACACGGGCGCAGGACGAATTGTATATAACATCCTGCGCTCAGCGTCGTCTGTACGGCCGTACGGAATATATGGAACCAAGTCCATTTATTCAGGAAGCCGGGAATGTATTTAAAGTACTCGGAAAAACGCAGCAGCGTCGTTACGGAATGTCTGCTGCCGGTATGTACAGGAATACCGGTGTTAACGTAAATTCTGTAAAGGCAGAAGAACTTGCTCTGAAATGGAGCAGGGGTACAAAAGTGTATCACGATGACTGGGGATACGGACAGATTATTACCGGACGTGTAAGTGATGACGGAGAATTTGTTATTACAGTACAGTTCGAGAGCGGGGAAAAAAAGAAATTTATGCCTGAATATCAGGCCCATTCTTTGATGATTATAAAAGAGTAGTGGAGGAATGTATGGAAGATTCAAAGGTGTATTGGACGGATTTCAGAACAACTTTTAATGAAAATCTTACACAGAAACTGGTACGTCTTGCCAGAACGGCAGGTATAGATAACATTGATTTTGACGGAAAATTTACCGCAATAAAACTTCACTTCGGCGAACCGGGAAATCTTGCATATCTTCGTCCCAATTATGCCAGAGCTTTCGCCGATCTGATAAAAAGCCTCGGCGGACGGCCGTTTCTTACTGACTGCAATACGCTGTATCCAGGACTAAGGAAGAACGCACTTGATCATCTTGATGCTGCTTTTATGGACGGATTTGATCCCCTTGTTACCGGATGTCACGTCATTATCGGAGACGGACTTAAGGGAACCGATGAGACGCTTGTTGATTTCCCTGAAGGAGAATATGTAAAACAGGCTAAAATAGGCCATGCAGTCATGGATGCCGACGTTTTTATTTCTCTCACACATTTTAAACTTCACGAAGCGACCGGATACGGCGGAACAATAAAAAATATCGGTATGGGATGCGGAAGCCGTGCGGGAAAAATGGAGCAGCATAATGCCGGAAAACCGGACATAGACAGAAGTAAATGCATAGGATGCGGAGCTTGTGCCCGTGCATGCGGTCAGAATGCCATTACACTTGCCGTTCCTGAAGATTCAACCGACGGACGGAAAAAGGCATTTATCGACCAGAAAGTGTGTGTAGGCTGCGGCCGCTGTATAGGCGCCTGTCCGAAAGACGCGACACATCCCTGCGGCAGCAATACGAACGAAGTCCTCTGCCGGAAAATGGCGGAATATGCTGCAGCCGTCGTGAAAGGCCGTCCGCAGTTTCATATTTCACTTATTGCAGATGTATCTCCGTACTGTGACTGTTATGCGGTGAACGATACACCTGTCATTCAGGACGTGGGAATGTTCGCTTCGTTCGATGCGGTCGCACTTGATCAGGTTTGCGCGGATATCGTTAATAAACAGCCGAGACTGCATGGTTCGGTAATGGACGAATGTACCCATACTCATAACGATTTGTCTATGGATGTGCATCCTTCTACAGACTGGAATGCGCAGCTTGAGCAGGCAGAAAAAGTCGGTATGGGATCCAGAAAATATAATCTCATTAAAATCTGAGATCTA
>Ga0172378_10002303_pt1 | contig 17845 bp, 14 predicted proteins | sample GrowelOW332metaG_FD_119755 | JGI IMG/M metagenome (GOLD analysis project Ga0172378, IMG submission 119755) | Groundwater microbial communities from an aquifer near a municipal landfill in Southern Ontario, Canada - Pumphouse #3_1 metaG | ecosystem: Environmental > Aquatic > Deep subsurface >... | reverse complement strand
GGTTCTTCTTTAGTTTTAGCATTTGGGATTGGCTTTTTAGCAGGAACGAATTCCACCGATTTAGGGGCTGTTTGCATTGTTTCTTCAGCAATAGGGGCAACAACAACCGGTTTAGCCTTTTCAACATCTTTAGTCTTCTCTTCCTTAACTTTTTTAGCTTTTGGAGAAGGAACCTTTATGGGTTCTTCTTTTCCTTCAGTCTTTAAAGTCTTTTTAGAAGAAGGGGCCTCAGTAGGAGAAAGGCTAACAACACCTGCTCTATAGTCATGATCAGTCTTTTCAAAACGAATAGAGATCTGTTTTAGTTTACCTTCATGAAAACCAGGAGCCTCAAGGTTAGCAACACTCGATAAGAAAGTTGAGATGTCATTAATAGTGAGGTCAGCGCAGCCATGGACTAAGGCAAAATAAGGGACTGTAGGATCTCTAACGATAATGCCTTTGCTTAACAACGCTCGGTTAAGAGCTTCTTCGTAAGTTCTACCACTTTCAAGCCACACCTTCTTAACGGCAGGAAGGGGAGCAACGGGTTGTTCCACCTTTTTGCTTACTTCAACTTTAGGCGTATCTTCCTTTGAAGGTTCTTTAATAACCTTCTCAGTTTTATTCTCCTTATTTAGGAAAATCTTTGGTTCCTCTGCTTTCTTAATAATATTAGGAGAAAGAGGGGTCACACTGCTTACAATAATGGCTTCTAAAGCAGCAGCTTTGCTACTTAATTGGCTCTCATTATAGGCAAGGTGAAGAGCGTCTTTTTCCGTTGTTGAAAGGAGAGCAAGAGCGCTCAATTGCTTTTTAATATCTCCTAACTTCTTATTATTAGGATAGTTTGGATTATCAAGGTTAGCGGAAAGAATTCTATCAAAACGGATGACATCTTCAGTTCCTTTTTTCTCGACTGCTACGGCGATTGTCTTCTTTTCTTCTTTAATAGTAATATCAACTTTTGGACGGTATTTGCCGTAAGTTGATCTTGTGCTTCTCTCATTAGGTTTGGGGAAAGTCTCTCCAGGGTTTTTTTCTAACTCCGAAAGAGAGTTGATTCTATCGATATCAACGTATCTTCCATGTTGTGAGCTTAGCTCATTAAGTGTCCGTAAATCACTGGCTAAAGTCTTATCCTGTGTCACGATAAGGACTTTAAATTTGATTCGCTTCCCTGACGCAAACGTATAGATGACATTATCAGCAAAATTTTCGTTTTTGGATTCTTTATAAAAAGTGAAGATTTTATGCCATCTGGCATGACCTACAATTTTCAGCGCCCGTTTGGCCGCTATTCGCTTTGCATTGTCTTTCTTATCTCGCGAATGTTTCTTCAATTCCTCAACGCATTTTTTAGGGATAATTACCTCTAAAGTGTCTTTCCAGTATTCTTTCGACGCTACTAGGACATCCATCCAAGCGGGAAAGTTATCGTCCATGAGAGAACACGTATCCAGGACCACATAGTCATATCCGCTTAGATATGTCGCTAGGGCCGAGGGTTTGTTCTCGTCTTTGTACATATTTGTTGCTTTTTAGCACCTCCTAACGCATATCTTACACTAGAAAAGAGACATAACTAACAAATATCCCCAAATAGTTGATGGAAAATTCTTTTCTTTTCTAAATGAGCGGAAACAACCAACCCCTTTTCCTTTGAATACTTGTGAAAACGATGAAAAGAACATCCTGTTTCACACGAAAAAAATTTTTCCAAGTAACGAAATCTATTCAATAAAACATAGTGTTTATCGGCTGTTTTTATGAAAGGGGTTTCTGAAACCCCTTTCTGAAAACGCATTCATATCATACCCCCTTTAAAACGCTATATATTAACGGTGGCCAAAGAGATTTGGTCAAAAGAAAAGGAGGAGAAAACGATGAAACGTATCTCAAAGAAAGCAAAGTCTGAGCGCGAAAATGAGACTCTCGAATCTATAGTTGAAAGTTATGGTGATCTCCTTACTAGGATTGCGGAACAAAACAGCCCTATCTTCAGTGACGACGAAAACCTCGAGAATAACTAATCTATTCGCAACAGAACATTGCTGACCGTCCTACGGGGCGGTCTTTTTTATAGTTCAGTATATTTTGTGGATACGCCTTTACACTTGTCGACGGGGTACTTTTCTTTCGTTAAGAGAATCTTTTCGTGAGTAAGAGTATCAAAGCTAAAGCCTAACTTTTCGCAGAAAGAAACAGATAGAGCAATGAGATGCCCTATTCTTTCGATAGCCTTATTACGATTATAGGAAATTTCATCCCATTGAAAGATTTCTAAAAGTCTGCCCGCGCCCACAACAATCCTTATTGCGTAGGAAGCTAAAGAAATCTCCTCAAGAGGAACGGCTTCTTCTTCCATCGCAAGCACTCGGTCACTCTTTTTACTTTTAGAAAAGCCATCATTTAAAGATAGGTAAGTTTCCATAGCTTCTTTAGGATCAACCTTCAAAGCAAAACAAAGCTGAATTGAATTTGAGATCACATCTCCGATTTCTTCCTTGATTGCCTCAAGATCTATATCCTTTTCGTTCCATTGAAAACATTCTAAAAGTTCTCCCGCTTCAATAGAGATTGTCTTAGATAAGTTAGCAGGAGAATTAAACTTATACCAATCTCGTTCAGCTAAAAAAGTATCGATTTCTTCGAGTAAAACGTCTAAACGGTCCATCCTAAATCCTCGGCTGTTCTTGCTTAACAAATTGATCTTTAAGAGTTAGATAATCATTTAATATGTCGTCGCTATAGTGGTCATTAAGAACCTCATGCATCTTGTCAACTTCCCACTGCTTAACGTTGATAATATGAAGCCAGGGCCATAGTTTCATAACTGAACAGTAGTGACGGATTACTGTATGTTCTTTAACAGAAACTTGTTCATTAAACTTACATGGCAAGAAGGCTTTCCGTCCCTCAAAATAGACATTAATCGCAGTTTGATCCGGCATAAACATGAAGCGAGTCTCAACCCTCTTTCGGCATAGAGCGAAAAGATTGGTCTTTCTGATCTTCCCCATATCAAGGAGTAACACTCCGGCATTGCAATAATCAACATTGACCCATTTTCTTCCAACGGCATCTCTCACCGCAGCTAGAAAACAATCACCCATCTTAAAATCGTAAAGTTCTTTGATGTCTTTCATAACAATGGTATCTGCATCGATATAAAGAAGGCGATCAGGAATATCTTCAATTTGATCAAGGAAAAGGCGAAGCAAAGTATAAGGAGAGAACCTAGTTTTTAGGTTAGCGCATTTCTTAAACTCTTGCTCAATTAAAGGAGTGATATCAATTAAGCGAACCGAGTTCTCTTTGTTGTAGAGGCGAAGCGTATTCTCAATAAAGGCTCTTTGTTCCTCATTAAAAGGGACATAAGCAGGATTTAGGGAAGAAAAATCTCCCGTCAAAATTATGGCGTGCACGGTTTCTTTGGTATGTCTTACCATCGACAAAAGAGAAATAAGAAAACCATCAAACATTTTTGCGTTTCCAGAATAGCAGACATTAACCATAAGACCTCACTAGGCTTGCGCCTTAAAATATCCTAATAAGGATACCATAAATAGAATAGTTCACACGTTCTCTTAATCCCATAGGAATTGAAAATTATCCTAAGACTATACTTATTTCAAAACAAAAAGGAGCGTTCCTTAATGAACTAAGGGCCGCTCCAAACATTAGAAGAAATAAGAATAACTAAACAATCTTATCAATAAGAATGTTGCCTTCATCATCGACACTTACGAGATATTTATGTTTAGTATCAATCTCGCCTTTTACGATGCTTAGGGCTAAGGCCGTCTCTACTTTATCTTGAATAAATCTCTTAAGAGGACGGGCTCCAAATTCAGGTGTATAGGCTTTATCCAAAATGAAACTTTTTAGCTTATCAGACATAGCGACTTCAAAGTATTCACCTTTCAGACGTCTAGAAAGATTATCTAAAAGTTTTTCCTCAATCTTGTATTGAACCTCGCGTGAGAGAGGATTGAAGTAAACAATCTCATCAATTCGGTTCAAGAATTCTGGCTTAAACGTCCCTCGTAATAAGACTTCAACCCCAGCTTTATTGCCATTAAGAAGAAGATCGCTTCCAAGGTTGCTAGTCATGATGATTATTGTATTTTTAAAGTCGACAAGACGACCTTGAGAATCAGTTAATCTTCCTTCATCAAGAATTTGAAGCAAAAGGTTATAGACCTCAGGATTAGCCTTTTCAATTTCATCGAAGAGAACTATTGAATACGGGTTTCTTCTAACCTTTTCAGTTAGTTGTCCACCTTCTTCGTAACCAACATATCCTGGCGGGGCACCAATTAAACGCGAGACGCTATACTTCTCCATATATTCCGACATATCAATCCGGATAATATTGCTTTCATCATCAAAGAGAGCCTCTGCTAAAGCTTTCGAAACCTCGGTTTTTCCCACTCCAGTAGGACCAAGGAAAAGAAAACTGCCAATAGGACGGTTCTGATCTTTAATACCCGCTCTTTGGCGAAGAATAGCATTAGAGACCAAAGAGATGGCGTCATCTTGTCCAATCACTCGCTTTTCTAAGGTGGATTTAAGATCTAAGACCTTTTCACGGTCACCTTTCTTAAGACGGGCAACCGGGATGGAAGTTTGCCGAGAAACAATCTTAGCAATCTCATCTTCATCAACAATTTCACTGACTAAGCGGTTCTCTTTAGAAGGCCCGTTTTCCACCTCCAATAAGTGCTTTTCAAGTTCAGGAATCGTCTTATATTGAAGCTCACTAGCTTCCTTATAATTGCCTTCATTAAAATCCACACTTAGGTCAAAACGGGCCTTTTCGAGACGTTTCTTAAGATCTTTAGCTTCTCCAACGCCTTCCTTTTCTTCCGCCCATTTTTTAGCAAGAGAAACCTGGGTTTTCTTGCTTTCTTCTAATTCAGAATTAACTTTTTCAAGGCGTTTTTGCGATGATTCATCATGTTCTTTCATGAGAGCAAGACGTTCGACTTCTAGGCTTCTTATCTTTCTTTCAACGTCATCTAAAACAGCAGGATTACTCTCGATTTCTACCTTAATTGAAGCACAAGCCTCATCGACAAGATCGATAGCCTTGTCGGGTAAGAAACGATTAGTGACATATCTATTTGAAAGAGTAGCCGCAGCAATGAGAGCCCCATCCGTAATTCTAACGCCATGAAAACTCTCAAACCTTTCTTTAAGACCTCTAAGGATCGTGATTGTATCTTCCACTGTCGGTTCACTGACAAGAACAGGCTGGAACCTTCTTTCCAAGGCTCGATCTTTTTCAATGTATTGACGATACTCACTTAAGGTAGTGGCTCCAATACAATCGATTTCTCCCCTCGCTAAAAGAGGCTTCAACATATTAGAAGCATCTAAAGCTCCGTCGCTTCTTCCTGCTCCAACAATCAAATGAATTTCATCAATGAAAAGAATAATCTTCCCATTACTTTCTTTAATCTTATTAAGAACAGCCTTTAGTCGCTCTTCAAATTCCCCCCGATACTTAGCCCCTGCTACCAAAGCGCCCATATCTAATTCATAGATTTCTTTATCCTTTAAGGTATTAGGGACGTCATTCTTTACAATTCTTTCGGCTAAACCTTCTAAGATGGCAGTTTTACCGACTCCGGGTTCTCCGATTAAGATGACATTGTTCTTAGTTTTCCGAGCTAAAATCTCAACAATTTTCCGTATCTCTATATCTCGACCGATAACAGGATCAATCTTTCCATCCTTTATAGACTTATTAATATCTCGTCCAAATCTCTCAAGGATATTCTCATCTTGAGAGTAATTTTCCATTCCATTTTGTTCGTTCATAAAGTCTCCTCCTTTCGAAGCAAGACCATTATATACTACTTGTTAGCACTCGCAAGTGTAGAGTGCTAATTATTGTATTAAGAAAAGGAAAAGGAACCGAAGTTCCTTTAGACTTAGATATCAATCCTTTAGAAAAGTTGTAAGGAAGCAGCCCCGTATATTCCGGTTAAAGACCCCAGTTTAGCAATTTTAATTTCCACACTTGGAGTGCACGGGAAACCATAATTCCATTCTTTCATATAGGCTTCTAACTTATCAGTTAAGTATTCTTTTTGATTAGAAAGACCACCACTTAACAATATAGCGTCAGGTCTAAAGATATTGCAGAAATTAAGGATGCCTTCACCAAGGAAACGGATATATTGATCTACTACCTCATTGGCAGCCTTGTCGCCTTTTTTAGCGCACTCAAACGCCGTCCGGCCATCAACTTTTTCGATGTCTCTCCCGCAATAATCCCACATCGAGGAGCAAGCAACTTTTAACATCTTTTCTTTCGTATCGGCGACTAAGGCGGAAGCACTAGCGTACTTCTCAAAACAGCCTTTTCTTCCACACCCACAAGGACGGCCATTAATATCAATGGAGACATGTCCTAGCTCTCCACCTTTTCCTTCATTACCTTCAAAGAGTTGGTCGTTAAGGTAAAGGCCTCCTCCAACTCCGGTACCTAAAGTCAGAAGAACAATGTTGTGATAGTTCTTTCCCGCTCCAAACTTGGCTTCACCTAAAATAGCGACATTAGCATCGTTGCCAATTTTAGAAGGAAGACCGGTAATTTTGCTTACAATGCCACAGATATCAAGATTCTCCCAATGAAGATTACTGGCGTAATCGCAATATCCGGTTTTTGTATTTATAGCCCCCGGACAGCCAATTCCAATACCTGATAGGTCTTCTTTTCTTAAGCCAGAAGAGGCAATGGATTCGTTAATATCGCGACCGAGTTGTTCAATGATTTCTTCTTGTTTGAGACTGTAATCAACAGGAAAAGAATGTCTTCCTTTAATGTTGCCTTCGCTATCGACAAAACCAATCTTAATAGACATTCCACCAATATCGACGCCGATTGCTGTTTTCATTAATTTTCTCCTAACACTTATAACATTATTGTGGGCTTTCTATCTTATTTTTTGAAGATAGAATCATCACTAAAATGGAGTAGACAAATCTTATTGGGCTTTTCCAACATTTTCGCAGTGATAGATATTACGATTCTTTCTCACTCCGATGATGCCTTTAGCAATGAACATAATAATGATAACAATCTCTAAACGACCTAAGAACATTCCGATGATTTCAATCCACAAGACAGCAGGAGAAGCTGAATAAGAAGCAATTCCCGCGCCTAAACCAACGGTGCCTAAAGAAGAAGCGAACTCAAAGAGAGAATCTTGAAGAGAATAGCCACAACAACAAAGAGCAATTGTTCCGGCGAATAATACGATTACATAAAGAGCAACAAAATTAATAGCACTATGAAGTTCTTCGTTACTAACAAGAGTTTTCTCACCAAAGCGAGTAACGAAATGAGAAGTGACTGTTTCTTCTTTCATAATCTTCGCTTTGATATCCCAATAAATACTAAGGAAGAAAAGACCGATTCTCGACTGCTTTATAGCACCTGTTGTCGATCCAGCTTGCCCACCACAAATCATAAGAAGAATAAGAGCAAAAAAGACCGGAGACGGCAACTTAACAATCGAATCTACAGATTGAAAACCAGTTCCAGAAATGGCACTTACAAATTCAAAGAAGCCATGACGGAGACCAAGGCCAACATTGCCGCCATAGTATTGAGTCATATAAACCGCGATGATTGGGAACAAAATCGCAAACACACTTAAAGAAACAGCAAACTCATAATGGAAACAGGCTTTCTTAAACTGTCCACGAAGGAAGAAATAGTGAATAACAAAGCTGGTAGACCCTAAGAACATAAGGACTTCAATAATGATTTCTACAGCAACTGAGTCATACCCAGCGATGGAAAGCGGATTCGGAGAAAAACCACCGGTTGCAACTGCTCCTATAGCGTTATTAACAGCATCAAAAACCGATAAACCTGCAAGAACAAGGGCGATAGATCCCAAGACAACAAAGAGAAGATAAATGGCGAAAATTAACCTAGCGGACTTAATTAAGTTAGGGAGAAGACGATCGTTATGCCCTTCTAATAAATAAAGGTTAAGTCCTGATTTGTCACTAATAGCACTAGTTAGAATTAAGACTAAACCTACGCCCCCGACTAACTGAGTTAAGGAACGATGGAATAACAATAAGTGAGATGTATTAGCGACATCAACCACCGAAAGTCCGGTAGTCGTATAACCAGAAGTTGTTTCAAAGACAGCTTGAGAGAAACTGTATTTGCCAGTCATCATAAAAGGGACGGCCGCTACCAAAATGGCAAGCAACCAGACAGCTATAATAAGAGCGATATCTTCTACTCCTTGGAGTCGTCCTTTTTTCTTTCCTTTAATAAAGAGGAAGAGAAGAAAACCAACTCCGATGGCGCTTAAACCAGGAATTCCAAAATACCAAGCTTCATTAGTTTCAGCAGGATAAAAAGGAAGAATGATTAAAGGAAAAAGAACAATCAATCCAATCATCATTAAAAAAAGACCGATATAGCCTAAAACTAGTTTTGTTCCTCTAACCTCAGTTTCCATCGTCAACTCGCTTAACAAAAGCGATGACCTCGTTTTGATCCTTTGGACCACTGGCAATGACTAGGGTATCCCCTTCCATTAAGGTGGTGTCTCCTCGAGGGATGATGACTTTCGGATCTCTAAAGATACAGCAAATATTACCGACTCTTGGGAAGTTTAAATCCTTAATAGCTTTCCCGGAACAAAAGAAACGACTCTTAATCTTAATCTCTGTAATAACAATCTTTTGGTTCTCTAAAGAAAGGGTCTTAATAAGGGATTCAATATCTGATTCCCCTTTGATTCTCTCAGTGAGTAAGAAGGAAGCACTGATAGGAGAATCAATACCAAGTTCTTCGAAGATAGCAACGTTATTAGGATTATTAACTGTGCAAATCGCCTTCTTAATGTGGAAAAGTGTCTTAGCAATCTGACAAACAACAAAGTTATCAACGTCACGAGACATTAAAGAAATGACGAGGTCAAAACCAAAAACATCACCGCTCTCAAAAGAATAAATCTTCATGGGATCGCTTAATAAAACATCAATGTCATTAGTCTCGCTTAAACGTTTAGCAACCTTAGCATCATCATTAAAAACAACTATCTTATCTTTATCTTTCTTAAAAGACTTAATGACGTAATCAGCTTCAGAGTCGCCACCACATATGAGGATTTTCATAATCAGTTCTTTCCTCCTTGTCTTATCGTCATGTATGTTTCAAGAGATAAAGAAGACGGGGAGATAATTGAAATATGAGGATGATCTAATAGAATCCTTTTCTTTTCGTCATGTAAGCGAACAATGACTTTCATCTCAGGGAAACGCTTAACCACTAACAAAGCCACAAAAATATTGGTGTCATCATCTCCTGTAACAACATCAACCTCGGTTGCTTCTTCGATATGAGCCTTTAAAAGGGAAGAATATTCTTCAGCATTGCCAACAATAAAAAAGCCTGAATAAGAAGAATCAACCTTCTTAAAAGCTGCTTCATTCTTGTCAATAATGGAGGTATAAACACCTTCATCGCTGTTAACATTAGCGATTGCAGCCCCGAGTCTTGACGACCCTATGACAAGGGTCATTTTGTTGTTTACTTTCTTCTTCATGACTTCCTTTATTTAATAACGAAAGGCCTTCCTATTAGGAATGCTGGTATCATTTTCGTACATTATTGACAAACAATCCATAACCAATCCTTAATCAGGCACGCACGCGTACGCTGCCTTCAAGGAAGTGAAAGACAGAGAATCATAACCACTAAAGTAGACTTCAATACCCGTGGCGGGAACACCACCTAAATAGTTAAAAGTAACAACTTGCGTACTCTCATAAAGAGTTTCTCCGGCCGAATCGGTTAAGACAATGGCGTGTTCTTCATTTCCTGATGCTACGTAATCTATCGATATAGACTTAATGTTGTTTAGGCCAACATAAAGCCGAAAACCATTAACAGAAGCAGGGCATTCAGCATACTTATTGTTCTCACAAAACTTTGTCCCTGGATCAAAGGTGACATTTCCGATCGCTAAATTAAAATCATTTGATCCAGTTGATGTAGTAAACGAAACATCCTTGCCGCTATAGGTAGGAAACTTTTGGGTATGGTCAATAAGTAAGGTATTAATAGGATTATCAGCAACAGCGCCTCTAATCTTGTCACCAAAAAGAGAAGTGCAAAGACCAAAGCAAGAAATAACTAGGATTGAGACCCCGCTAATAGACAACAAAACCTTTTTAGAATTCATAGTGAGAGTATATCCTGTTTTCTCTCCATCGAGGAACATAGACTATTCAAAAATTCTTTCCTCTTAAGATAAAAGGAAGAAATTGATGAAAACGCCACTACAATTCCTTTAAGTTATGGCAAAATGTCTTCATGAACCAAAATCAAGCTTTGGCGACTTTCCGAAAGACTAAAGGTTTTAGTCTTAAGGAGGCCTCTCAAAAGACGAAAATTCCTCGCCTTTTTATCTACCTCTTTGAACACGGCTATTTTCACCCAACTCCAAGTCAACTCATTACCTTTTCAAAAGTATATGAGGTACCTTTACAGGACTTAGGCACTCGTTATGACTACCCTGTGGTTTCGATTGATAGTAAAAAATTAAAGAAAGACTTCCTCAGGTTTCTTAAAAATAAGTGGGCTCTTTTAGTTTCTTCTCTTGTGATTGCAGGTTCGACAGCGGGAACTATTGTTGGAGTCAATTTCCTCAAAGAATGTAAAAGTAATGGAGTCGATCAATATGGATCTTCTTTCCAAACAGCCTACAAGGAAACACTTTCCAAAGGTGAATTAACCTTAGATATCTTTGACGGTCCTTGTTATGAATATACAGTAACCGACGCTGATGAAAACGAACTTCGCTTCCGTTTCCCTCAAATACAAATCAACCTCTTTTATGCTTCTTTTGGCGTGACAGTGACAACGCCTGATGGTGTCCTATCAATCGATTACGATGGTTCAAGCGCAACCGAAATAAGAATTCAATTTTCCTATAGTGATGATTACTCAATGGGAATCGTTCCTCATTTCACAGGAATTGGTTATAGAGAAGAAAACACAATCCGTTTTGAATCAATTGACTCAGAAGACAAAGAACTATCTAAACAAAAAGCTCAAGAACAAATATTGACGGACCTTCCAGATACCGATACTTACTTTGAGGACAACGTCGAATCGGCTTTAGGAATTAAAGAAACCGCCCTAGGATTAGCAACACAAAAAAGAGAAGGAAACCGACTTCTTAACGATAAATACAACACCGGCTTCCTAATGGGAACTGGTATGGCATCTCTACTCGCGGTTGCTACTTTTGCTTTGATGTTCTCTTCTTTCTCTCTCCTTGGCAAATACCATGTTAAGAAGAAAGAAATAGCTTCTATTCAAGGAAACATTTACCTTCCAAAAAGAAATTATGAACCATTGCCAAAAGATATTTCTATTTCTCCGTTCATCCCTGAATTTGTTATCCGCACAGTTGGTGTCCTTATGCTTTTCTTAGGTAGCATTCGGCCATTCTTAACTGTTGCATCCTTGACTGGGTTTGCTGGTTTGGGTGGAACTCATCCTCAGGCCTTTAATGAAGCAACAGCCAACTTTGTTTCTTTCGCAATCATTCTCCTATTTGCCGCAAAGATGATGAATATGGTCGGGAACGGCCGTTCCTTTAAGTCTTTAGTCACGCTGTTTTTAGGTGGCACCATCCTCTACATCTGTACTGTTTTCTTCCTCCATATGATTGCAGAGACGACGATGTTAGAAGCCTTACTAACCTATTCTCCCGGTAACGTCGTCTTTGGAATTCTTGTCTTTTCTCTCTATGCCTTCTTCTTGTTCTATGAAAGCCCGTTACTAAAATCTAACAAAGCCCTTCTTATCTGTTTCCGTAGTCTCATAATCCTTCCGCTTCTTTATCTTGTCTTTTCCTACATTTATGCGATCAACGGCAATCTCTTTGGCTTCTCCCATTATTATCTCAAAGCCTTTTTATTCCCTAAGAGTCTAATTGTTTCTGGATTCTCAATCCTCTTTGTTTCCGCCTCTTTCGTATACAGGAAAGTAATGATTCATCGATTTGGAGAAGAAGGCTTCGCTATATACTCTCAGGGCAATCGCAGCAAAATAACGCTTAACATTATCTGCGCTGCTGCAATCATGATTATGTTTGTTATTGATCGCCTATCAGGATACATTCCTTATGCTAAAAAATTAGGCATTGGTAACAATCAATTTATGTGGGTATCTGCTCTCATTATGCTTTTCTATACTCCACATATCGGAAAAAGAAATGCCCTCGTTGATAAAGCATACGGCTTTAGTTATGGACTTAGTCTAGGTATTTCCTACATCCTGATTTTCCTAATGATAATGATCGATACGAATTGGTCTTTCTTTACAGATTAGATATCCCTACAAAATACCAAAATTGTTGGAAAAATAAGTGAACTAGTTTCGAATACTATGTTGTTTTATTGAATATGAGTATAAGATAAGTTGTCGAAATACAGGAGGCATACTTATGACAGTAAAAATATTAACTGATTCTACAGCCGATATTAGGGGCGATGAAATCAAGAAGTTTAATGTTGATGTTATCCCACTTAATGTTGAGTTTGGAACGGCCTCTTATCAAGATGGAGTAACCATTTCTCCTGACGAATTCTACAAAAAACTCGTCGAGGAAAAAGAGTTTCCTAAAACAAGTCAACCTGCTCCCGGAGCATTCCTCGAGTTTTTTGAAGCCGCAAAGAAAAAAGGTGAAGAACTTATTTATCTCTCTATTTCAAGCGGACTAAGCGGAACAATCAACAGTGCTCGCATCGCTCAAGAAATGTGTGGATATGACGGCATCTACGTCGTTGACACCCTTGAATCTATTCAGGGTCTCCATATCGTTGTTGAGGAAGCGTGCAAACTTCGTGATGAAGGAAAAAGTGCCAAAGAGATTGCTGATTATGTTGAAGATCTTAAAGGAAGAATCCACATTCTTTCTGCAATTGACACATTAGCCTATCTTCGAAAGGGTGGAAGACTAAGCGCTGCTGGGGCTCTTATCGGAAACCTTATTAACTTAAAGATTAATGTCGATCTTAACCTCAAAGGCTCGATCAGAGTCTATGGAAAGTGCATTGGAATCCAAAAAGCTTATCGTTCTATCTTAGCGGGCATCGAAAAAGACCCAATCGACTTTTCTCATCCCGTCCAGTTCGGATATACCGATTCGCCTACAAACCTTAATATCTTGATTGAGAAAATTAGGTCAGTCTTAGGGAACTTCTCCTACACTGTTTCTCAAATTGGCCCGGCAATTGGCAGCCATATTGGTCCTGGTGGTTTCGATGTTGCCTATGTTTCTCCAAATCCCCGTTACTAATTTCTCGAAGTTAACCAATTTATCTACACTATTACATAATTCTTCAGCTTATTTGCCTTAGTAATTCCAGTAATTTTTCGTGAAAATTCAACACTTTGCCCATGTAATATCAATTTTTGGGTGGGCATAATGCTTTTCTTATGCAATAATCCTTTTCGTTGCAATAAGCATATGGTCATGAAACACATTTTCGTCATTAATCCAAAAGCAGGAAAAAGTGACAAGGAAAAAAGCATCCGGACCTTCTTAAAGAAGTATGATGGAAAGCTAGATTATGAGGTCTACTTAACCACTTGCAAAAGCGATGGTTATCGTTTTGTTAACGAGTATCTTTCAAAACGCCCCGAGGGTGAAAAGACTCGTTTCTACGCTTGTGGAGGTGACGGAAGCCTTCACGACGTCATCAATGGAGTTGTTGGATATAAAGATGTTGAAGTTACCCAATATGCAACAGGATCAGGAAATGATTTTGTTAAAAGCGTTGGGGGCCTTGTTGCTTTCCAAAACTTAGCTGCCTTAATTGAAGGTGAACCCATTCCTGTTGACCTTATCGAGGTAAATGGATCGTATTGTATCAACATCGCAAACGCTGGTTTTGATGGAGAGGTCACCTACGAAATGGCGGCTTTTAAACGTCTTCCTTTCGTCAGCGGCCCTTTAGCCTATTCAATAGCAACCTTCACTTCCCTCCTATTTAAGATTAATCAATGGATGAAAGTTACCGTGGATGGGAACCTTCTTTATGAAGGAAAAGCTCTTCTTGTCGCAATGGCTAACGGCCATACCTATGGAGGTGGCTACCTTTGCGCTCCTCTAGCTAAAATCTCTGATGGCCTCATTGATGTATGCTTGTTAAAGAAAACCTCTCGCCTTAAAACCGCAGGTTTAGTTAAAGTCTATAAAGCCGGAAAGCATCTTGTTGATCCAAAAACAGTCAATATTGTCATTTATAAAAAGTGCCAAGAAACCGTCATAGAATCAAAGAAACCACTAGCCTACTGCATCGATGGTGAAATCTTTAAATCCACGCGCATTGAGGCTCACCTAGTTCCTAATTCTATTATGTTTGTTAAACCTAAAGCATCGATTTAAGACGGAATGACAGTTGATTCAAACCTTAATAGGGAAAGGAAAGAATAATGAAACACGTCTTTGTCATTAATCCTGCCGCTGGCAAGAAAGATCTCAGCGCGGAGATTGTTAAGTCTATAGAAAATCTAGACGCGAAAATTGATTATGAAACCTACATCACAAAGAAAAAGGGCGATGGCACAACTTTTGTAAAACAATATTTAGAAGAACATTTTCAAGAAGAAACAATTCGTTTCTACGCTTGCGGAGGGGACGGCAGTCTTTATGATGTCGTTAACGGAATTGGCGACCACAAGAATATTGAAATTGCTCAAGTAGCTACAGGAACGGGAAATGACTTTGTTAAGAGCGTTGGCAAAGTAGAAGACTTCCAGAATATTGAAAAACTTATCAACGCCAAAACAAAGAAAATCGACCTCCTAAAAGTAAATGGCCATTACTGCATAAATATTGCTGATGCCGGCTTTGACGGAGAAGTTGGCTACACGTCGATGTCCTTAAAGAGATGCCCTCTTTTTAATGGGTACACTGCTTACTTAGCTGCCACCTTAATATCTTTATTATTTAAGATAAGTTGCTGGATGAAAGTTAGTATTGATGACAAAGTCCTGTATGAAGGCAAGACCCTTTTAGCCGCAATCGCAAACGGACACACTTATGGCGGAGGCTTTTTCTGCGCCCCTCTAGCAAAAATTGATGATGGAATTATTGACGTCTGCCTTGTTAAGAAAATATCACGCTTCCGTATCGCAAGTTTAATTAAGTCATATAAGATTGGTACTCACATAAGTGATGAAAAGAATAAGTCCTTTATCCTTTATGAAAAGTGCCACAAAGTCCTTATAGAAACTAAGAAAAACGTCGCTTACGGAATAGATGGAGAACTGTTTAAAGGAAAACGTATCGAAATTGAAATTCTCCCATCATTTCTCTCTTTTGTTCAGCCGTAACTTATCCTTTTAGATAACAACTGTTTTTCATAATTAAGAAAAACCCTTTACCTTGGGTGTATTTTGTTTTTCAATTATGGCTAGAGAAATGCTACTGCCTTAAGGCGGAGGAACAATTATGAAAAGATCAATACTGCTCGCTCTAGCAGCTACTGTAGGAGTCTGTTTTTGTGCTCCCGCGAACCACGAAACCCCTATTACTATTAATAAGAAAGAAGTTAATCCAATTTCTTTAATAACGCCAGAAATCCAAGGAAATGTAGTCACTGGTCTTGGAGACGCTTTATCCTTTGTTTCTTGCTTTAGTTCTTTACTACCAGAACCATTTCAAAAAATTGCGGAAATTGGTGATGCTTTTGCTTTTGATCGTCTCGCAGAAACCGTTGATGAGATTAACGATAAAATGGATATGACGTTACGGGGAATTAATGATGTAAAAAAGTCTCTAGCCGCCATTGAAGCTGAACTCTCAAATATCCAATCGGAACTTAAAAGTATCGAAGAATTAATTAAACAAGGAAACAAAGAAATTACCTTGTGGACAACCATTAATTCCTTTCAAAGCCAATATCAACCATTCGCTAGTTCGATAGGAGAGGCATTTTCCTTTATCTCTAATCTTAATGGGAATCCTAATTCTTATCCGGAAGATGAATGGTCCAATATGGTTAAGAATCAATTCTTAGCCTATTACAACCCTCGGAAGACTACTTCTAGTCTCTTTGATGAATGGATAAATTATGTTGATGCTTTAACGGGGGAGAATGCTCTAGATACAACTTATCGCACCCCAAGTAGCATCTTCCACCATCTCTTAATGGTCTTAGATTATGATTCACCAAGTATTCACCGTTATTATGAGCAATATGTTTCTATGCTCCTTAAGAGCGCGGCTTCTGGAATCTACATCTTCCAAATAGCCATGAACTTTTTACTCGAGAGCGACGAGTATCAAAATGATGGCTATCTAAATATTATCTACGATATGAATCGCCTTCATGATGGGGCCAATCTTCTCCTCCATTCTCTTGAAGAGGAAAGAGAAAATCTCTACACCAAAGTAGAGACAACTGGCATTTCAATCTATGGCACTTCTTCCCCTCAGGATTACATCATCAATTTTAAAAATGGCGTCGCTTCTTCATATTCCTCTAAAGAAGGTCATCAACTAGGGAAGATGACAGCAAACATTGATCGTTCAATCATCCTTGAACCTCTTGAAACCTTTCCTCTTAAAGTCTTCGACGCCAAAGGCACTCTAATTAACGAACCTATTATCAACGTTTCTTCTAGTGATAATCGCGTGGCTATCTATTCTAAGAGAACGGGAACTATCACTGGCGGCATGCCAGGTTCCGCTACCATAACTATTCAAAATGGAAGTGAAACCATCTCTGTTCTAGTAACAATTGCCTGTTCAAACGATGCTAGAAATGTAGCTTTCTCCAGTCGCTCCGCTATCATTGGAGGAACACTTTCTCTCTCTGATACCTACCTGTTAACCTCCATCAGCGAGCTAACTGATATTTCTAATGTTGATAAATATAGCTGGAATGTTTCTGGAAACGCTCTTCTTGTTGGAACTGAAGTTTTGGCGACTAAACCTGGAACTCTTGTGCTCTACGGAAGCCTTAATGAAACTGTTAAGACAAAGTATGACTCTTACAATCGGATGACTGTCTTAATGTTTACTATTAATCTTGGAGAAAACCTTACCCAACTTAATGGTGAAGTCCGTTCTCCTTTAGATATTCTTAGTGTTATCTCTAGTGCCACCACCAGTAATAAAGTCTATGAGATCAATCTCGTAGCCGACTTGCTAAACAAGGGACAATGGAGTGATTACGCTAGCAGATTACAAAGTGCTGATTTCTCTTCTCTTGCGACCAAAAGCATCTCTTTCCACTTAAAAGGTAATGGACATACCATCGATACTCATGGAGCTAGTTTTCTCCCAAAAGGAATTGCTTTAACGGCAGCTGAAGACTTCACGTGTCTCATTAGTGAAGACGAAACCCATAGTTTATTTGGTGATCAAAAAATAGCGACGACTGCTAACCATAACTTTTATCAAAACATTACGATTTCTCGTTTCCCTGAGGTAACTCTTACCCCAGCAACTTTAATTGATTCATCAGGTCTATTAGCCTCTACTTTGGAAGTCACATCAGGCGACTTTAGTATCTCTAATATCTCTCTTAAGGGTCGTTTCGCAATTGATGCTACCAATTACTCAACTACTTCTGGAATTACTTCCTATGCCGCCGGTGGACTATTCGGTTCTGTACTAGGCAGCACCGCCTCTAATATCTCGGTATCCGGACTCCTTGCTACAGGAAAAATAACATTAAAAGGAACTGGAGTCAGTCCTGCTCCTACAGCCTTCGGGAGCCTCTTTGGAAAACTTGGAGGGGGATTTAATCAAGCAATTGATGGTCTCTCCTCGGAAGCTGACCTTAAGGT
>Ga0172378_10002301_pt1 | contig 17852 bp, 22 predicted proteins | sample GrowelOW332metaG_FD_119755 | JGI IMG/M metagenome (GOLD analysis project Ga0172378, IMG submission 119755) | Groundwater microbial communities from an aquifer near a municipal landfill in Southern Ontario, Canada - Pumphouse #3_1 metaG | ecosystem: Environmental > Aquatic > Deep subsurface >... | reverse complement strand
GTTCTTCAAATGTAATTCCTACTGAAACTATATTTGAGTTTGCTGAAAGTTTTAAAAGTTTTGAAAAATATGGAATTATTTATGATAATAGTAATTCTGCAGCAGTAAATACAGCAACAGCGGCTAAAAGTTATTTAGATGGTCAAGGTATTTTGTATGTTGAACGCACAGCAAAAACTGCAACTGAAGTTGATTCTGCAATGGCATATTTAGTCAGTCAAGATATAGATGCACTATATATTCCACTAGATACTGCTATGCAAAATGCAATTTCTAATATAACAAATTCTGCTAATATTGCAAAAATACCAGTGTTTGGAAGTGCAGAAGTTATGGTAAAAGATGGTGCACTTGCAACAATAGGTGTAAGTTATGCAAAAATTGGAGAACTTACTGCAGATATGGTAACAGAATATATTGAAGGAAAGAAAATATCTGAAATACCAGCATCAGCATTGAAAGAATTTTCTATGGCGGTAAATATGGCAACGGCAGCAACTATTGGTATTACTATTCCTGAGAATATATTAAGCAATATTAATTTAATAAGATATGGTACAGAAGTATAAATAAAAAATAAGAGGGCATAAAATGTATTTAACAGCTCTACAACAGGGACTTTTATTTTCACTGTTAGCTCTTGGTGTTTATATAAGTTTTAGAATTTTAAATATACCCGATTTAACAGTAGAGGGGAGTTTTGTTCTTGGAATGACTACAGCAGTTATGACAAGTGGCAAGGTTTCTCCTTTGCTTTGCCTTTTAATTGCTTTTTTAAGTGGTAGCCTAGCAGGTCTATTTACTGGTTTTTTACAAGTTAAAGTTAAAATACATCCAATACTTGCAGGAATATTAACAGGAACAGGTTTGTACAGTGTTAATCTTTTTATATTAAAAGGTATACCTAATGTTACAATTTTTCAAAATGTAACAGTTTTTAAAATATTTTCTAAATGGTTTTCTTCAATGCCTGTTATGTATTCTAGAACTTTATTATTAGTTATTTTTTGTATAATAACTGTAATTATAACAGCAGTATTTTTTAAAACTAGGCTTGGTTTATCAATTAGAGCAGTTGGCGATAACGAAAGCATGGTAAAATCATCTTCAATAAATTCGGGGTTTGTTAAATGCCTTGCACTAGCTTTAAGCAACGGATTAGTTGGTTTATCTGGTGGTATAGTTTCACAATTTAATGCATATGCAGATATTTATTATGGTTCGGGAATGGTTGTTGTTGGACTAGCCTCTGTAATAATTGGCGAAGCTCTTTTCGGGAAAAGAAGTGTAACTATTGGTTTAATATCTTCAGCAGTAGGCTGTGTGGTATATTATATGATTATAGGTATTGCTTATAATTTTGATATGCCGTCATATAGTATAAAATTAATATCTGCACTAATTGTTATAATTGCATTGGCATTACCTACAATAAAAATTAGTTTATCAGATTTTAAAATAAAAAGGGAGGCACGAAAAAATGCTAACCTTAAATAATATATCAAAAACATTTTTTAAAAATACAGTAAATGAAAAAAAAGCAATAGATAATATATCTTTGCATTTAGACCGCGGAGAATTTGTATCTATTTTAGGTACTAACGGTGCAGGAAAATCTACATTATTCAATGCTATAAGCGGAAGTTTTTTAACTGATAGCGGAAATATATATTTAGATGGTAAAAATATAACAGGTCTTTGTGAACATAGAACTGCTAAAATTATTGGACGAATGTTTCAAGATCCGTTAAAAGGTACAGCACCTAATATGACAATTGAAGAAAATTTATCGCTTGCCTATTCTAAAACTAGTAAATTTAGTTTATCAGCAGGAGTAAAAAGAAAAGATAGAATATATTTTAAAGAAATACTTTCAACTTTAGGTTTAGGACTAGAAGACCGATTAAAAACTAAGGTGGGGCTTTTATCGGGCGGTCAAAGGCAAGCTTTAACATTGCTTATGGCAACAATAGTAACACCTAAATTACTGCTTTTAGATGAGCATACAGCGGCTTTAGATCCAGCAACAGCTAAAAAAGTTTTAAAAATTACCAACGATATTATTTATAAAGATAATATTACAACTTTTATGATTACTCATAATATTGCAAATGCATTATCAATGGGTACAAGAACTATTATGATGGATGAGGGAAAAATAGTTTTAGATATTAAGGGAGAAGAGCGAAATAATATGACCGCAGAAGGTTTGTTAAAACTTTATTCTCAGAAAAACAATAAACAACTTGATAACGATAGAATTTTATTTTCAGTAGTAAAATAAAAAGAAATTATAAAAAAACCTGCAAAATTTTACAGGTTTTTGTTTTAATATTTTGTAATTGGTTATATATATATTACATTTAATTCATTAAAATTGTAAAAATTTAAAGTTATATAAATAAGGAGTACTTAAATATGGCAACAATAAAAGGTTCAAAGACAGAAAATAATTTAAAAACTGCATTTGCTGGCGAATCGATGGCAAGAAATAAATATACTTACTATGCTTCAAAAGCAAAGAAAGACGGATATGAACAAATATCTAAATTTTTTATAGAAACAGCTGAAAACGAAAAAGAACATGCTAAAATATGGTTTAAATTATTTAACGATGGGATTAAATCTACACCTGAAAATCTGCAAGATGCAGCGGCAGGTGAAAATTATGAATGGACTGATATGTATGCAAATTTTGCAAAGACTGCAAAGGATGAAGGTTTTTTAGATATAGCTAAACTTTTTGAAGGGGTTGCGGCTATAGAAAAAGAACATGAAGAAAGATATAAAAAGTTATTACAAAATATAAAGGGCGATGAAGTATTTAAGAAAAATGGCGAAGTTGTTTGGAAATGTAGTAATTGTGGACATTTATATTATGGTAAAGTTGCACCAGAAAAATGCCCTGTATGCGATCATCCAAAAGCATATTTTGAATTACAAACAAAAAATTATTAATTTTAATTTTTAAAAACAAAAACCCCGCTCTTAAAAAAGAGTGGGGTTTAATAATATTAATTATGGGAAAAATAAATTTATAATGATTACAAAAACTGCTTATTAAAGAGAATATATAAAAAGTAGTGTAAAAATTGTGTAAAATACTATTATTTTGTAATTATATATTGACAAAATCGTATTTTTGGTGTAAGTTTAATAAAAATAGAAAAAGGGATGATACTATGAAACATTGCATAGCCTGCGGGGGTAAACTCACTCTGAAATTTTTAGAGGGAGAAGGTTTAATTCCATATTGTAATATTTGTCAGGAATTTAAATTTCCTGTTTTTAGTTGTGCAGTTAGCACAGTAATTGTTAACAGAGATTTTGATAAAGTTTTACTTGTGAAAAAGACAGACGATTTTATATTGCTTGCAGGATTTATTAAAAAAGGTGAAGATGCTGAATCAGCATTAATCAGAGAGGCTAATGAAGAAGCTAGCGTTAATATTATAAAATATAAATTTATGCGTACAAGATACTACGAAAAGTCTAATGTTTTAATGTGGAATTATATAGCTGTTGCAGATACTACAGAAATATTAATTAAAGATGAACTAAAAGAAGCAAAATGGTTCGATTTTGAAGAAGCTAAAAAAGTTGTTAAAATAGATAGTTTAGCACAAAGGTTTTTGATAGCTGCTATTGATGAACTGAAGAAAAATAAATTTTAAAAATTAATATTTTTATACTTTATAAAAAGAACACCGCAAAATATTTTTTGCGGTGTTCTTTTTTATTGTTTAAATTTTATCGGTTACATCACTAATGTCTTTTATTAAAATCCAATCATCCATATTATTTGTGCGATTTAATTTTAAAGGCTCAATTTCTTTAATGTTTTTTATTTCAATTAAGCATAAAAACTTTTTACCTGACCAGCGTTTAAGTTGTAAATCAGAAAGATTAAGTTTTTCGGCATATTTTTCAATAAATAGAATTGATTCATTTTCAGTCATTTTATTGGAACTAATAATAGTGCCTGTTTGACCTTTAGCAATAATTTGTCCGCTACCGTCATTTTCAATGAAATAAATTTCTTCATTTTCAAAAACTCTGCCATAAGGTGATTTTCGTCCGTTGGCTCCTCGAATAATCATCGATTTTTGTTTGTTGATAAGTTTTTCAAACTCTTTTGCTTTTTTATCTAAATAAGCAATATGTACTGTCTTTTCGTCATTTCTTTGATACCATTCAATTTTTGTCATACTTTTCTCCTAAATATTATATTTAAATACATAGCGATATATATTAAATAAACTATCGTAATTTCCGTTACTATCTAAATTATGAATAGCTACTTGCAATGTATAAGTATAATTATTTTTTAAATTTTCAGTTAAAACAAGCGGAATAGTATCTGTTGTAATAGGTAAATCTTTTTCTGTATGTGCAAGGTCTAACAAATTACTATTTTTATCATAAGGTCTTTCTAAGCCTTCAAAAATACAAGCTTCATAAAGTGTCTTGTTTTCAGTAATAGCGTTTATTCCTTTATTAAGTTTAAAGTTTACATTTAGTTGTTCAAATGTAACATCATTTATATATGTGTGAGGTGTATTTATTTTAATATTATCGTAAGAAAAATATAAATGATATTCTCCTGTATAAGAATTAGTTGTTGTAATATGCAATTCTGTAAGTTTATTGTTTTCAACTTTTGCTTTTATTTTAATGTAATTATATGTATTAGTATCATTAAAAAATATTTCAAGGACTTGAGTTAAATATTCTGTTTTTACTTCAAATATGCCATCGCCTGAATAACTAAACATATCTTTATTAAGTAATGAGTAATTAAACACATTGTAGCTTTTTTTATTTTGTTCTAAATTTAAATAAAAAGAAGTGCTTAGGTTTAAATCGATAGCTGATAAATCGATTTGTGAATAACCAAATAAATAATTTTGTTTATCAATTGAATTATCAAAATGATAATAATTATAATTATTATCATTGTTAATATAAACAAAAGAACTTAAAAGAGTGTCATATTTATAATCATAATTATCAAATTCGTAATTTAAATCATCTACTACTGTTTTGTAATAGTGAGTATTTTGATTTGTGTAATGGTAACAATGGTCAATACTGTAATTTGTAAAATTTTCTGTTTTTAAAGCATTTTCAATAGATTGTGTGTCGCTAGGGATATTTGAAATATCATTTGAACCACAAGCTGTAAAAATACTAAACATAAAAATTATAGATGTAATTAGTAAAATTTTATTAATTAGTTTATTTTTCATATTATTTACTCCTAAAAATATAATACAATTATATCACATAATATGCAACTCATCAACTTTTTACTAATAAATAACGAATGTTACTTTAAAATAACAAAAATTTCAGATATTTAATTTATTTTAAAAGGTAGCTTAATAAGTTACCCAAATGTGTTTTTTATTATTAGTCTTAACAATAGTTGTATATAATATGTAATAAAAAAATTAAAAAAGCACTTAACTATAAATAAGTTAAGTGCTTTTAAAATATGTTGATGACTGTGGTGCACCACGAGGAGTTCGAATCCCCAACCTTTGGTTCCGTAGACCAACGCTCTATCCAGTTGAGCTAGTGGTGCAAAATTAATTAGAATAAAAGCTAATTAATTATATGAAATAAATAGTGTTTTGTCAATAAAAATCTCTATAAAAATTTAAAAAGCGGTTAAAATAACCGCTTTTTAAAAATATATGATAAGGGGGAAAATGATGAGCAAATTTAGTAAACTGTTTGTCTACCTGTATAATATATAACATATTCAAAAAAATGTAAAGTAAATTTATGCTATAATTCAACAAAAAATTATGAAAAACTTGTGAAAATTACAAATATCTATTTTCTACTGTTTAAATACTTTTCTAAAATACCTGTATATCCGCTAATTTTGCCTAATTTATACTTACCGCTTTCCTTATAGTTTTCTAAATCTAATATAAAATTATCTATTTCTTTTCCTTTGCTACTTATACATTCACAAATAAAATTATTTTTATTACCTTTTATGTAAATTCCGTAATCTGCCCCTAAAAAGTTTAAAGCAAATATGAATATATTAATATTGAGATGTCCAAGTCTTACGGCGTGACCTCCGCCTCCCGCTACACCGCAACAAATTAAATCTTCTAAGGGAGATAAATATACATTGTCTTCGCACGCAGTAATTATTAAAGGCTGTTCTTCTGAAAAGTTGCTTCTTTGTGATAAAAATTCGCCTAAGTTATAAAGCTTTATTGCTTTAAAATCAGAAAAATCGCCTTCATAAAAACTATTTATCTTGTTTTTGTCCATTATTTTCCCTCCATTAGATATTTATATGTTATAATATGCAAATAAAATATTTTTGGCTAATAAAATTATAGGTAAAAGTTAATTGAACCAATTTGTTGACAAAAAAACAAGTCAAGCATATAATATTATTACATTAAAGTGCAAAGAAATAGTCTTATAATGCAAAAGGGGTAATTATTGAAAAAATCATCGTATCTAGAAAAGAATATTAAAATTATTGATATTAATACTACTTATATTGACGAAGAAGCAATTATTGAGGAAGGGGTAGTAATTTTCCCTAATAATAGTATAATGGGCAAAACGATTATCAAAAAAAATACTGTACTAGAACCTAATAATATTATTACTGATAGTATAATTGGTGAAAATTGTAACATAATTTCTAGTGTAATAAAAGAAAGTACTGTTGGGAACTGTGTAAATATAGGTCCCTTTGCATATTTACGCCCAAAATCGAAAATTTGTGACAATTGTAAAATAGGTGATTTTGTTGAAATAAAGGCATCAATAATAGGTGAAGGTTCTAAAGTGCCACATTTAAGTTATGTCGGCGATGCTGAAGTAGGCAAAAAATGTAATATAGGTTGTGGTGCTATATTTGCAAACTATGATGGAAAAAATAAAAATAAAACTACTGTTGGCGATAATTGTTTTATTGGAAGTAATTGTAATTTAATAGCGCCGTTAAATATTGAAAATAATTGTTTTATAGCGGCAGGAACAACAATTAATAGAAATGTAAGCAAAGGGAAATTTGTTATAGGGCGTGTTAAACAGGCAGAAAACGACAAATTGGCTGAAAAATTCATTGGCAAGGAGAAAATAGATGGCTAATTATTTTGGTACAGACGGAATTAGAGGCGTAGTAAATGAAGGTTTAACTTCAGAAATTGCTTATAAATGTGGTAATGCACTTTGTAATTTTAAAAAAAGACCAATAATTATTGTAGGACGTGATACAAGGCGTTCAGGGGATATGATAAAGCTAAGTTTATCTGCAGGAATTACTACAGGTGGCGGAAATGTTATAGATATGGGGATAATTCCAACAGCAGCAGTAGCATATTTAACAAAATTTTATAAAGCTGATTTTGGCGTGGTAATTAGTGCATCACATAATCCTAAAGAGTTTAATGGTATTAAAATTTTTGGTAGCGATGGTTTTAAAATTAATGAAGAATTAGAAGAAAAAATAGAATCGTATTTCAATATACCTGTACTTGCTAAACCTGAAAAACTTGGCAGTTATAAAATGGATGAATCTGGAAGTCTAATTTACGAAAATTATTTAATTCATACTACTCCAAAAAGATTAGATGGTTTAAAAGTAGTGTTAGACTGTGCAAACGGTGCAGGAAGTATTGTAGCTGTAAATGTTTTTAAGCATTTAGGTGCAAAAGCTGTGTGTATTAATATTGATACAAGTGGCGATAAAATAAATGAAAATTGTGGTTCGTTACATATAGAAGGATTAAAAAATGCTGTAATTGAAAATAACGCAGTTGCAGGTTTTGCTTATGATGGTGATTCTGACAGGTTAATTTGTTGTGATGAATTAGGTAATGTTGTGGATGGAGACAAGCTTATATATATTTTTGCTAATGAATATGCTAAAGCAGGTTTATTATTACAAAATAGTGTTGTGGGTACTTCACATACAAATATGGGTATAGAAAAAGCATTAAAAAATAGACAGATAAATATGTTAAGAAGTGATATTGGCGATAAATATGTAATGGAACTTATGTTAAAGACAGGTTCAATTATTGGTGGCGAACAATCAGGGCATATTATATTTTCTAAAATTGCAACAACTGGAGATGGTATTTTATCTTCATTACAGCTTGCATCAATGCTTGTTGAAAATAAACTTTCTGTTCTTGCAGAAGTTAAGTTATTTCCACAAACTAATATTAATGTTAAAGTTAAAGATAAATTAAGAGTTTTAGGAAGTGAACATTTAGCAGAAGCTATTGAACAACAAAGATTAAAACTTGGAACTAAAGGAAGAATTGTTGTAAGAGCATCAGGCACTGAACCTATAGTTAGGGTTTTTTCTGAAACAGAAGATAAAGATTTATGCGATATAACAGCTAAAGCAGTTGAAAAAGTAATTAAGGAAATAGAGGAGCTGTAATATGTGCGGAATTGTAGGTTATACAGGAAATAAAGAATGTATTGACATTCTTATCGAAGGTTTAAAAAACCTTGAGTACAGGGGCTATGATTCGGCAGGCGTTGCTGTAATTAAGCAAAATGGCTCAATTGAAATTAAAAAAAAACAGGGCAGAGTTAGAGTATTAGAAAAAGAAATTAGTGGTTTAGAGGGTAGATGTGGAATTGGACATACAAGATGGGCAACGCACGGAGGCCCTTCAGATGTAAATTCACATCCGCATTTTTCTGGAAAATTTGCAGTTGTGCATAATGGTATTATTGAAAATTTTTTAGAACTTAAAGTTATGCTTGTAAATGAAGGAGTGCATTTTTTATCTGAAACAGATACTGAAGTTATTGCACATTTATTAAACAGAAATTATAAGGGCGATTTTATAAAAGCATTAAAAGAAAGTCTTGATATGTTAAAAGGTGCTTATGCTTTAGCTATTATATGTAGCGATTTTCCTGAAGTTATTGCAGTTGCAAAAAAAGATAATCCGTTAATAATTGGTGTAAAAGATAAAGAGTGTTTTATCAGTAGTGATATTCCTGCTATTGCAAATAAAACTAAAGATATTTTTGTATTAAAAGATGGTGAAATGGCACTTTGTAATAATGGCAAGGTAACTTTTTACGATACTGATTATAATATTTATGAAAGAGAATTAGAAAAAGTTGATGGCGATTGTTTTTGTGCTGATAAAGGTCATTTTGAAAGCTATATGATTAAAGAAATTAATGATATTCCTGAAGCTATTGAAAGAACCTTTAATTTTTTAAATAATTTAACACTGCCAAAAGAATTAGAAAATTTATTGACTACTACAAAATTAATTACAATAGTTGCTTGTGGTACTGCTTATAATAGCGGTTTAGTTGGTAAGTACGCAATCGAAAAAATGGCAAGGCTTAGGGTAAATACAGAAATTGCAAGTGAATATAGATATAAAAATCCTATATTTGACAAGGATGAAATATTTATTGCTGTAAGTCAAAGTGGCGAAACTGCTGATACAATAGCCGCTTTAAAACTAGCTAAAAAAAATGGTGTCTATACTGTTGCAATAACTAATGTTTCACAGTCTAGCATAACAAATATAGCCGACTTTACAATTCCTATTAAAGCTGGTACAGAAGTTGCAGTAGCGGCTACTAAAAGCTATAATTGTCAATTAGTTGCAATGTATTATTTAGCAAATAAAATAATGCAGTTAAGGGGAATTCCAAAAGAAAAATGTGATGAAGAAAAAATTTGTCAAAGTGCAAGGAAGTTAATAGTTGATAGTAAACAATTAATAGAATTTGCTGGGCATTTTCATACAGCACATAGCGTATTTTTTATTGGTAGAGGATTAGATTATGCGGTGGCTGTCGAAGGTTCATTAAAATTAAAAGAAATATCTTATATTCATAGTGAGGGTTATGCTGCAGGTGAATTAAAGCACGGGACACTAGCACTTATAGAAAAAGATACACTTGTAGTAGTTTTAATGACAGATAAAGAACTTTCAGTAAAAACATTAAATGCGTTACACGAAGTAAAAGCAAGGGGCGCGGCGATTTTAGTTGTAAGTCAATATCCTGAATTAGGTTTAGAAAATGATTTATTCTTTAAACTTCCAAAACTTGATGATGTGTATATGCCTTTATTAGAAGTAATACCTTTGCAAATGTTTGCTTATTATATGGCACGAAGTAGAGGGCTAGACCCTGACAAGCCACGAAATTTAGCAAAATCTGTTACAGTAGAATAAAAACAAATAAAAATACGGCTCTTCCATTATGGAAGAGCCGTTAATTTTTTAAAAGTATTTATTTAGTTATTAAATTTATTAATAGCTATGGGCTTCACCAAGAATATAATTGCCTTCAGGTTTAGTAATATTAGCTGAATTTTTTAGTTCGTATGAAACATTCATTTTATTAGTAATTTCATCTGCTTCATTTTTAAATTCGGCTGTTCCTGTAGCTGTCAAAACCTGTGTATCATTAAAACTAATTAATAATATTGAATCAGAAGTTCCTTTTGTTTGAGTTTGATTAGTTATTGTTATTTTACAATAATAAGTATTATCTTTTTTTGTAAAAGCATAACATTTCTGTCCATATAGAGTAACTTTTGATTCTTCAAGATATTCATTTGAAGGATCTAATTCACTAATTATATTTAAATAATCGTAATTAAATTGTAATTCTATGTCAAGTGCAGTAGAGATATTCCCAATAGGTGTATTATCAAGCTTAATTTTTTTCATGTCATTTTTTGTAAATTTAAAATAATCAGTTCCATCTTTGCAAATAGTTGTTTCGTTGTTAGTTTGTAAGGCAGTTTCTGTGCCATTTTCAGTATAGGTAGCTGAAAATAATTTAGAATATGCAGAATATTCATCATTAACTAATTGTAATGCTTGTGTTCTAACATGACTAGATGATTTATAAAAATCTGACGATGCTGTTGGTAAATAAAAATTCATTTCATAATTAACTGTATAGCTGTCAGGGGCGATAGGCGTACCATTTAAATATGTTTCAAGTGAGCGATATGCGGTAATACCTTCTTCAAAGGTAATTGGTTCGCCAACAGGTTCTAAATTATTTTCATCGGTTCTAGTGTCGCAAGCTGTAAAACTAAAACAAAGGCAAAAACAAGTTGCAAGTGCTAAAATAGCTGTGAATAATTTTTTCATAAATCTCCTTAATGTAAAACTTTAATTATATATATTATATTATATTATAAAATAATAAATAAATCAATAGTTTTCAAAATTATTTAATGCCGCTGGTATATCTGCTTTACCTGATTGTAATATTAAGTTTAGTCTATTCCAAGTTTTTTGTAATAATTCATAATTATTATTTGTTTTAATTATTTCAATTTCTATAAAAGTAATATTATCATTATTAAAACTTAAATTGAATTCTTTTGTAGTATTGTCTGTTTCAGTTATAATTTCTTTAAAACAATTTAAAGTATATATTCCTTTTTTATAATAAAACTTACTATTTTCAATATCGGAATAATTAAGTGTTTTTGTTTCTGTATCTGTCCATAAATCAAAAAAATTAACTACATAATTAAAATAATACTTATCTGTTATTTCGTTATCTATAGCTGTTGTAAAATCATTTAAAGCATGTTTTCGCATTATAGTATTATCTGACCTAGTTGTATCTAATTTGCTTTTTAAAGAGTTTTCATCAAATACATAGTTTTTATTATCAATAGCCAAACCGTAAGTAAATTTATCAGATTTTATTAAATAATTTCCTGAAGTTTCAGTATCTTTTTGGTATTTATAATATACAGCTGTTGTATCTTCTTCATTATTATAATAAGAAAAAGATTCTTTATATTCAAAATAGGTTAAAATTCGTTTAATATCTGGAAAATATTTTTTTTGAGTTGAGTCATAGAAAAAATTGTTATTTTGCTCAACTTTTGTTTTACTTTTCAAATTTTCAATAACATTAAATAAAATGTTGGCAGTATCTAGTGATACTTGTTTTTCATTACAACCAACAAGTGAGAAACTAAGTATTATAATAACAAGAAAAGTTGTAAGTAATTTGTATAAAAACTTCATAATTTAACCTTATATGCAACTAATATATAATAAGTATATTATAAATGAAAAAATAAAGCAAATAATAAGGCAGGCTATTTGCCTGCCGAAAGATTAAATATAAAATTAAATTTGTTAACTAAAAATTATAAATGCTTTTTTAAATCTTCTTCAAAATCTTCTTCTACTTTTAAAAGTTCTTTAGCTAATGTTAAAATATTTTCGTTAAGAGTAGTTGCTTTCGAATTAATAATTTGTGTTAGCTCGCTAATTCCCATAACTGTGCCTTTTAGCATCATATCTGCAATATGTGAAGTTGAATTATTAGTTAGAGTACTCATTTTAATACTACTCCAAAGCATAGCCTTTTTCATTGCATTTGGTTCTTTGGGCGTGATGTTATATTCCATCATTAAAGTTGCAATTTTACCTGCAAGTTTTTCATAACCTTCATATTGATTTAAAAGTTCTTGCTTTATAGTAACATCATCAGTAGAATCAGTAATGTTACTGATTGATTGAAGTGCAATTTGTGCATTTTTATATAGGTCGTAAAGTACTTCGTTATTTAAATTTTTATCATCCATAATTTCTCCTAAAAAAAGATATTTATTTAAAATTAGTTTGGGCGTATCTTTAAACTTTATGCGTAATTAATTGACAATTTTTTAATAATATGATAAATTAACTTATGAGCCGCTCGAAGTAGGCAATCAAAGTATGCATATGCATCGCCTTGACAATCGGCGAGACTGGGAAGAGGAGGTAAAAAATGTACGCAATTATAGAAAACGGAAACAAACAATACAAAGCTGAAATAGGCGAAGTTATTAAATTTGAAAAACTAGATGCTAATGTAGGCGAGAAAGTTGAATTTAATGTATTGATGATTTCTGATGAAAACGGCGTTAAAGTCGGCGGAGACGCAAGCGGTTTTAAAGCAGTAGGCGAAGTTCTTATGCAAGATAAAATGAGAAAAATTATAGTGTTCAAATATAAGGCAAAAAAGAACGTTCGTAAAAAGCAAGGACATAGGCAACCATTTACAGCAGTTAAAATAGAAGAAATAACTGCAAAATAATTTTTTAGGAGGATAATATAATGATATTAATCAGTTTATTTGCTCATAAAAAAGGTGTCGGCAGTAGTAGAAACGGACGTGACAGTGCAGCGCAAAGACTTGGTACAAAACGCGCAGATGGTCAGTCAGTTCTTGCCGGTAATATTTTAGTTAGACAAAGAGGAACAAAATTCCACCCTGGTAATAACGTAGGTATTGGCAGCGATGACACCTTATTTTCTTTAGTTGACGGAGTCGTCAAATTTGAAAGATTGGGCAGAGATAAAAAACAAGTTAGTGTTTACAAAGCACAATAATTAAATTTAAGAAATAGGGGCTTTGCTAATTATGCAATGCCCCTGATTTTATTAAGCGGTATAATATGGATAAACTGGAATTTTCAAAAGAATATTTTAACATTTATGATACACTATCTTGTGGGCAGACTTTTAGGTATAATCCTTTTAAAGACGGCTATCTTGTAGTTTCTAATAATGTTGCGTGTTATATTGTTTATGAAAATGAAAATACGGTTATATATACCGAACATACCGATTACTTTAAAAATTATTTTGATTTAAATACAGATTATTCGTTAATTGTAGATAAATCAAAAAGTTATAATATTGAATATTTAACAAAAGCTTCAGAGTATGGAAAAGGAATTAGAATTTTAAAACAAAATACTTACGAAATGATTATTTCTTTTATTATATCTCAAAACAACAATATAACAAGAATTAAAACAATTATTAAAAAACTTTGCGAAAAGTTAGGCGATAAGTTAGAATTTATGGGCGAGACATATTATTCTTTTCCTACAATAGATAAACTTGCTTTATATGATGAAGGTTTTTTTAAGTCTTTAGGATTTGGATATAGGGCGGGATATATTGAAAGTACAGCTAAAAAATTATTAGATACTGATATTAATAGTTTGTACAAACTTGATACAAAAACACTTAAAAGTGAACTTATAAAATTTAAGGGTATTGGCGGAAAAGTTGCCGACTGTGTTCTATTGTTTGGTTTTAATAGATTTGATAGTTTTCCAGTTGACACTTGGATTTATAAATTATATCGTGAAAATTTTTGCGGTGAAGAATGTAACAGAGAAAAAATAACTGAATATTTTTTAAATATGTTTAAAGAGTATTCAGGCTATATACAACAATATTTATTTTATTATAAAAGAGAAAACAAGGAGGCTTAACTTATAATGGCATATATAACCATTGATGAAGAAAGATGTAAAGGCTGTGGGCTTTGTGAAAGATCTTGTCCTAAACAAATTATTAAGATAAGTAAACAAAAAACTAACCTAAACGGATATTTTGTAGCAGAATGTATAGATAAAGATAAATGTATCGGCTGTGCTTTTTGTGCTATAATGTGTCCTGATGTGGCAATTGAGGTGTACAAATGAGCAAAATTTTATTACATGGAACAGAAGCAATTTGCGAGGGTGCATTAAGAAACGGATGTAGGGCATTTTTTGGATATCCAATTACACCGCAGAATGAAGTACCTGAATATATGTCGGTAGAGCTTCCAAAAATTGGCGGTGCTTTTGTACAAGCTGAAAGTGAAGTATCGGCTATAAATATGGTTTATGGTTCAGCGGGTGCAGGAATTAGGTCAATGACAAGTTCTTCAAGCCCTGGAATAAGTTTAAAACAGGAAGGCATTTCATATATTGCAGGAGCTGAAATTCCTTGCGTTATAGTAAATGTTGTAAGAGCGGGCCCTGGTCTTGGTGGTATTCAACCATCACAAGGAGATTATTTTCAAGCTGTAAAGGGTGGTGGACACGGAGATTATAAACTTATTGTTTATGCACCTTCTTCAGTTCAAGAAGCTTGCGATTATACTTATAAAGCTTTTGATGTGTCTGATAAATATAGAGTGCCTGTTATGATTCTTGCTGATGGTATGATAGGACAAATGATGGAAGCTGTTGAACTTCCTCCAATGCGTGACCTTAAAACTATAGCTAAAAAAGAATGGGCAACTGATGGCAGAAGTGGAAAAGATAGAAGAATTATTAATTCACTTAGAATAAATCCTGATGACCTTGAAAATCATTTAAATAAGATGTATAAAAAATATGCTGAAATAGAAAAACAGGAAACTTTATTTGAAGAATATTTAACTGAAGATGCAGAAATAGTAATTACTGCTTATGGAACAGTAGGTCGTATTTGTAAAAGCGTTGTCGATACTCTAAGAGAAGAAGGAATAAAAGCAGGTTTTATTAGACCAATAACAGTATATCCTTTCCCAACTGAAGTTTTTCAAAGAGTAGCTAGTTATAGTTGTGTTAAAAAGTTTTTAACTGTTGAGCTTTCAATGGGACAGATGATTGAAGATGTTAGACTTGCAGTAAATGGTAAAAAACCTGTATTATTTTATGGAAGAAGTGGTGGTAATATAACTTCTGAAGAAGAGATAGCGGTGGCAGCAAAGGAGGCATTAAAGTGAAAAAAGTATTTGAAAAAACAAAGATGCTAACAGATAATGTAATGCATTATTGCCCAGGCTGTACACATGGTATAGTTCATAGATTAATTGCAGAAAGTATTGAAGAATTAGGCGTTGGTGATATTTCAATAGGTATAGCACCTGTTGGTTGTGCGGTTTTTGCATATAATTATTTTAATTGTGATATGCAGGAGGCTTCACACGGAAGAGCACCTGCGGTAGCTACAGGTATTAAAAGATGTTTAAAAGATAAAATAGTTTTTGTTTATCAAGGCGATGGTGATTTGGCAAGTATTGGTCTTGCAGAAACAGTACATGCGGCAGCAAGAGGCGAAAACATTACAATAATATTTATTAATAATAGTATTTATGGAATGACAGGCGGACAAATGGCACCAACAACTTTATTGGGACAAAAAGCTACAACTTGTCAAAGTGGAAGAACGGTTGAAGCTAATGGATATCCTATTAGAATGTGCGAAATGCTAGCTACACTTGATGCTCCTTATTATATTGAAAGAGTATCAACACATGATGTTAAACATGTTTTACAGGCTAAAAGAGCTATTAAAAAAGCCTTTGAAAATCAAATTAATAATAAAGGCTATTCTATAATTGAAGTTTTAGTTACTTGTCCAACTAATTGGAAAATGACACCTGAACAGGCTTTAAAACAAATAGAAAACGAGACAATAAAAACTTTTCCTTTAGGCGTATTTAAAGATAGGTCAAAGGAGGAAACATTATGAAAAAATTAGTACTTGCAGGATTTGGTGGTCAAGGCGTTTTAAGTTTAGGACAATTTTTAGTTTCATCTGGATTAAATGAAGGCAAAGAAGTTTCATATCTTCCTGCTTATGGTCCTGAAATGAGGGGTGGCACAGCAAATTGTAGTGTTATAATTTCTGAAAAGGTTATAGCATCACCGCTTTGCACAATTCCTGATATTTTAGTTGCAATGAATACACCAAGTTTAATAAAATTTGCGAAAAATGTAAAAACTGGCGGAATAATAATTGTAAACAGTTCACTTATAGAAACACCAGTAGAAAGAGATGATGTTACAGTTTATTTAATCCCTGCAAACGATTTAGCACAATTGGCAGGAACACCAAAAGCTGCTAATATGGTTATGGCGGGAGCAGTTGTTGCCGCATCTGATGTTGTTTCTGAAAAAAGTATATTTGATTGTATACAAGATAAATTCGGGCATAAAGCATCACTTGTTGAAATAAACGAAAAGGCTTATAAAGCCGGTTATGATGCTGTTAAAAACTATATCAAATAAGGAAAAAGACTTTGCATTTTTGCAAGGTCTTTAAATTTAATAATTTATGGGTTATTTTAATAAGATAATAAAAAAATATAAAAGTGAATTTTTATTTGAATTGCCTTTATATAATAATACTGAAAAATCTACAATTTTATATGAAGATAGTAAAATAAAAGTTGAAAAGATAATTTCTTATGGATATAAAAGTCCTAATAATTTTTGGTATGAGCAAAATGAAAAAGAATACGTATATATTTTGCAAGGTAGTGGTACGTTGTTGTTTGAAAATAATAATGAAGTTATTTTAAAACAGGGAGATAAATATTTAATAGAATCAAATTTAAAACATAAGGTATGTTATACTTCCTTAAATCCTCCGTGTGTTTGGCTGTGTATGTTTGTAAAATAATATTTAAAGTTTTCATTATTTGTTGAAATATTTTTAAAATTGTGATATTATTGTATAAAATATTATTAAAGGTAAAATATGAAAAAAAATATCACGAATGTTTCAGTTATGCTATTAGCAGTAGTTTTATTAATGTTTACAGGATGTACAAAAAAAGAAAAAACTTTTTCAAAAGATGGTATAACTGTAACATTAACTGAAGATTTTGTAGAAAATGAATTAGTTACAGCAAACTTATATTTAGTTTCCACAAAGAATATTTTTATGGGGCTAAAAGAAAATTTTACAGATTTAGCTAAATCAAATATAAATAGCAATTCTTCTTTAAACGATTATGCAGAAGTAATTATTTCAGTTAATTCATTGACTTCTGAAATAAAAACAAATATTGAGGGTGATATAACATTAACATATTTAGTTTATACAAAAACTATGTCGGATAAAGATTATACATTTATGGCGGTATTTAAAAAAGGCGCGGCAAGTTTTTATATGTTTAACTTTGCTTGTGAAACTAAAAATTATGAAGATAGTGAAGAACAATACTTTACTTGGGCAAGAACAATTACAGTAGAATAAATTAAAAAAATATTAAAAACCTGCATT
>Ga0172378_10002300_pt1 | contig 17856 bp, 17 predicted proteins | sample GrowelOW332metaG_FD_119755 | JGI IMG/M metagenome (GOLD analysis project Ga0172378, IMG submission 119755) | Groundwater microbial communities from an aquifer near a municipal landfill in Southern Ontario, Canada - Pumphouse #3_1 metaG | ecosystem: Environmental > Aquatic > Deep subsurface >... | reverse complement strand
TAACTCTTCCCCGGTAAAGGATTGCCTCATTTTCAATCAAGAGCTGCCTCTTTACTTATTCAGGGGTTACCTCTTTTACTATAAAGGCTTTTCTCTAGTTCTAATAACAAAGGAGGGAAAGCAATACTTTCCCTCCTGATATACTTTTACTCAATAGTCTAATTACTGATTGATGGTGGAAGCAAGACCGTGGTCAATCAATATACGACCGCAATATTCGCAAACGATGATCTTTTTGTGCATTCTGATATCAAGTTGACGTTGAGGAGGAATAGCACTGAAGCAACCACCGCAGGCATCACGTTCCACACTAACTACTGCCAGTCCATTGCGAGCATTTTTGCGGATGCGTTTGTATGCAGTGAGCAAACGTTCTTCAATAAAGCGCTGAAGATCTTCTGATTTTTTGAACAGGTTATTTTCTTCCTTTTCAGTTTCGTTCACGATATCTGAAAGTTCACTTTTCTTGATTTCAAGATCATTGGTTCTTTCATCCAATACTTTTTGAGCAGATGCAATTTCATCGTTCTTCAGATTGATGTTGTGCGTGAACTCTTTAATTCTCTTTTCAGCAAGTGCGATTTCGAGGTTCTGGTATTCAATCTCCTTAGAAATTGAATCATATTCCCTGTTATTACGAACTTTCATCTGCTGCTCGTCGTAATATTTTATTTGTGCCTGACTTTCAACAATCTGGTTGCCTTTTTCTTTAACCTGTACATTCAAACTTTCTATTTCCAGAACGTAATTATCAATACGGGTTTGCAATCCAACTATTTCGTCTTCGAGGTCTTCTACTTCCAGGGGAAGCTCACCTCTGATGATTTTAATTTTGTCAATCTGAGAATCAATTTGTTGCAGACTATATAAAGCAATTAGTTTCTTCTCAATGGATATCTCTGTTTCATCGGATTCTGATGCAGATGAAGAAACGTGTGCCGAAATGTAGCTTTTGTCTTGTTGTTCCTGATCTTGAATAGGTTCATTCACTGAGGTGCTTTTTTCTTTCGACGATTTTGCCATGTTATTCCTTCTTTAGGAAATTAATTACAGATAGGTTACGGGGTTGGTATTTTTCCCGGAAATTTGGAGTGCAAAGGTAGTAAATTTTTCTTTAAGAATAGTATATAATAATTCTTTGCTAAATTGTTCTGTTTCATAGTGGCCCGCTTCTACCAGTACTATTTTATGATCAGCCGTAAAATAATCATGGTATTTTAGTTCGCCGGTTATATAAACATCACAATGATTGGCCATAGCATCAGGTATCAGGAAGTTGCCTGAACCACCGCAAAGCCCCACTTTATTAATTTTTCGGTTTAATAGAGGTGAATGTTTTATGAAAGGCACATGAAGCACTTCTTTGAGTTTGGTAAGGAATGTTATTTCATCTACCGGTTTTAGCAGGGTACCCACCATACCGGCACCTACCCTGGTGAACTCATTGTTGAGTGGATATGAATCCCATGCCATTTCTTCATAGGGATGTACTTCACGCACTGCTTTAACCACTTTGTTTTCAATCCATGCAGGTAAAATTGTTTCAATCTTTACTTCGGGTTCCGTGTGCAATTCTCCTATTTCGCCCACATAAGGATTGCAACCTTCCTGTGCTCTGAAAGTACCTTGCCCCGGTGAATTAAAACTGCATGAATCATAAGCGCCTATTACACCTGCTCCTGCTTTAAACAGAGCGGTGCGGACAATCTCCTGGTGGCTTTGAGGTGTAAATATAATCAGTTTACGCAGCATTCCCTGTGTGGGTTGCAGGATGCTCAGATTTTTAAGATTTAACTTCTCTGATAAAATAGCATTTACACCCTTCATGGAATTGTCCAGATTAGTATGAGCTGCGTAAAGTGCTATCCCTTTTTTTATAGCCATTATAACGCAGCGCTCGGTACTGTTGGAACCTGTTAATCGTTTTAGTGGCCTGAATATAGGAGGATGATGTGATATGATCATGTTAAAGCCTAAAGCGGAAGCTTCCTCAATTACTTCCTCTGTGATATCGAGAGTAATCAACGCCCCGGTAATTTCATCATTTTCATTACCTACCAGTAACCCGCTATTATCATAGCTCTCCTGTGTTTGCAATGGAGCTATGGATTCTATTACATCTTTAATTTGCTGTAATTTCATAAAATATTGTTCTTAAAATGATGATAATCTATCTATAAACCCGACCTTTACCTGCAAGTTCAATAGGTTGATCAGTACGGGGCAGTTTATTTCATTTTATCAGGCAATAAATTTAATGTTTTTCTTGTGATGTTATGTTATTTAATTAATTTTATAGCATGGAATTTCTGAAATTATTTCTTTTGCCACTGGCATTCATTTATGGCTTGATTATACGTGTCAGGAATAAGCTATTTGACTGGAAATTAATATCTTCCGAATTCTTTACCGTACCTGTTATTTCTGTAGGCAACCTTACTGTTGGTGGAACAGGGAAAACACCGCATGTTGAATATATTACCAGGCTGCTGTCAAAAGAGTACAAAGTAGCTACTTTAAGCAGAGGCTATGGCAGGGAAACCTCCGGATTTAAAATTGCCTGTGATGAGGATCAGGCTCGGACTATTGGTGATGAGCCTATGCAGTTTTACAATAAATTCCCCGGAATTAGTGTAGCTGTTGACAGCAACAGGCGAAGAGGAATTAAAAACATACTAAAGCTTAAACCTGAAACAGACGTAGTTATACTTGATGATGCTTTCCAGCATAGGTTTGTTAAGCCGGGATTGTCCATTTTATTGAGTGACTATCATAAATTATTTTTTCATGATTATCTTTTACCTGTCGGTACCTTGCGTGAACATCGCAAAGGCTCAAGACGTGCCGATTTAATCATTATCACTAAAACGCCTGAAGTGCTCTCACCTTTTGAACGCAGGAGGATTATTGAGGGAATAAAGCCCCTGCATAACCAAAAAGTGCTGTTTTCATATATCAGGTATCGAGAGCTTAAATCACTCTGGAAGCCTGATGAACCTTTTAATCTGTCAAATCACTATGGAATGATTTTACTGGTGGCCGGTATTGCTAACGCTTATCCATTGGAATTCAGGTTAAGAGATCATTGTAATGAATTGATTACTATGCGTTTTGATGATCATCATAAATATACCAGAACAGATCTTGAACGTATCAAACAAAATTATTCCGATCTTTACACCCGAAATAAACTACTTGTAACTACTGAAAAAGATGCTATGCGTATGTTGGAACCAAGTCTTAGGGATCTGGCTGCTCAATTGCCAATCTATTACATTCCGATACAGATAGATTTCCATGGAAACGACAAGCATACTTTTGATCAAACAATAAAAGACTATGTTAAAGAAAATAAAAGAGAGCACTGATTATATTTCTTCACGTATTATAAATAATCCCCAAGTAGCCATTATACTTGGATCAGGCTTAGGAGGTCTGACACGTGAAATAGATATCGAAAAGGAAATTCCTTATGCTGATATCCCTCATTTTCCAGTTTCTACTGTTGAAGGTCATGCAGGGTGCCTGATTTTCGGGAAATTAGGCGGACAACAGGTCATGGCCATGCAGGGACGGTTCCATTATTACGAAGGGTGGTCAATGCAGGAGATAGCATTCCCAATCAGGGTAATGAAGTCCTTAGGCATTAAAATGATTATTGTATCCAATGCCAGCGGAGGATTGAATCCTGAGTTTGAAATTGGGGATATCATGCTCATAACTGACCATATTAATCTCATGGGAACTAACCCTTTGATAGGTCCTAATTATAATGAACTGGGTCCGAGGTTTCCTGATATGAAGGAAGCATATGACCACAAATTGTTGGAAAAAGTAAAGGCAATAGCTCAAAAGGAAGGCATTTCATATAAAACAGGCGTATACGCCGGAGTTACCGGCCCAACCTTTGAAACTCCCTCTGAATATAAATATATGCGTGTTATTGGCGCTGATGCTGTTGGAATGTCAACGGTACCTGAAGTGATCACTGCATGTCATTTGGATATTCCGGTATTTGCTGTTTCAATCATTACTGACCTGGGCGTTGCAGGTAAGATTGTGAATATTTCACACAAGGAAGTACTAGAGGCCGCTGAGCGGACAGAACCATTAATGACCCGCATTATTATTGAACTCCTGCATGAAACAAACTTTTAATGGTTTGTTATGCATTCAACCACCCATATTAAAAATGTTGTAAACAAAACTGCTCTGTCATTCACGGCAGTTTTGTTTGTAATGCTTCTATCCTGTTGTGGTAGAAATAAAAATGAAGTTCTTGTAAGGGTTAACTCTGATGGCATTAAAGGACCTGTTATACTGATGATGATGGATACTAACGGAGTTAAAGGCATTGACTCCGTTATAAAACCAACAGGAATTAGTCTGGAGTTCAACTTTCATTTGGATGAACCGGGTTTGTACATCATCAGGGCAATGGATAAGGAAACCGAGTTCCTTGCTTCCGCAGGAGATATCATAACCTTGCAATTTGCCGGTAATCATGTGAATGTGTCGGGATCTCCTGATAACAACAACTATCGTTTGTTCATCAATTCATTGGATAGCCTTAAAGTAAAAGCCGATTCCCTTTCATACCTTTTTATGGCATCACAGGCAACTGACAGTTTTTTCATGGTCAGGGAACGTACCAGTCTTGAATTTGAGCGGTTGATACAAACGGCAAAGAATCAAGTCATAGACTATATCAACAGGAACCCGAAGTCAATGGGCATCGTAGGCGCAATGAACAGTATGATCAGGCAAACCCCTGTATTTAACTTAGCCGCTGATCAGCATTGGTTTTTACTCACGGATTCTCTTTTACAGAAATACCACCCAACCAGTCGGTATGCTATCAGCCTGCATTCTCAAATGAACGGTTACAGGCAATTTGCAGGGAAATCCTCCAAAGCTGCGCTGACCATTGCCCGTGGTAAGGTATTTCCAGTCGTTAAATTACCAGACTTAAATGGTCAGATGAAATCATTAAAACCCATGGATAATAAGCTAACACTGGTTTACCTGTGGGATGGTGGTTCTAAAAGCCGGTCAGGTAATCAAAAAGTGAAACTGCTTTACGAGAGGTACAAAGGCCGTGGTCTGGGTATATATGCCATATCGTTTGATGAAAACCGGAAACGGTGGTCATCAACTATTGAAATTGACAAGATGTGGTGGAGCAATGTAATTGACACAACTGCACAAAGATCTGAACTTATTGGTAAAATAGGTATTTCGCAGTGGCCGACATATATTGTGTTGAATTCAGAGGGCCAAATGCTTGAGTCTTTTTCAAACACAGCATTGCTTACCTCTTGGTTTCAAGAGTATTTTAATGTGAATGAAACTAAAAATAGGGTAAATTAGCTCATCTAAATAATAACACTGACCAAGTGAAAATATACTTTGCTTCCGATTTTCATTTAGGAATACCTGATCATAGTTCAAGCCTGCAAAGGGAAAAACTACTGGTAAAATGGTTGGATATGATTCAACAGGATGCTGATGAATTGTATCTGATGGGTGATGTTTTTGACTTTTGGTTTGAATATAAAACAGTCATACCCCGAGGTTTTGCAAGGCTATTTGGCAAACTAGCTGAACTTACCGACAAAGGAATTCCTGTGTACCTGTTTCGTGGTAACCACGACATTTGGGCATTTGACTATCTGAAAAAAGAAATCGGCATTGAACTGCATCGCGAACATGTTATACGTGAGTGGAATGGAAAGAAGTTTTTCCTCGCTCATGGCGATGGATTAGGACCGGGCGACCAGGGATATAAATTCATTAAGAAAGTATTTGAGTTTAAACCCAACCAATGGCTGTTCCGGTGGTTGCATCCTGATATAGGCATCAGACTGGCACTGTTCTTTTCGCGCAAAAGCCGGTATGCCAATGAAGTAAAGGACCAAAAGCTCCTCGAACAACAGGGCAGCTTTGATTTATCAACGGAAAGGCTTTATCGTTTCGCTGAGTACCATACCGCTTCTGATCCCTCTATTGATTATTATATCTTCGGGCACAGGCATTGCCCAGGGCATGTTTTGCTTTCCAATAACAATCATTATATTAACCTGGGTGATTGGATAAGTAATTTTTCATACGCGATTGTTGATGATATGGGGCTAACCTTGTACACTTATAAAAATGGTGAACCTGAAATACTAGAAGGCCCTTTTTGAAATGTCAGTCTACTGAATTGTATCCACATAACTACTTAAAATCATGTTATTAGCAGGAATTGATATTGGCTCAAACGCAGTGAGACTCCTCTTTGCCAATGTTTATGAAACGAAGGGGGGGCCTGTTGCTGAAAAAGCCACCTTATTACGGATTCCCATCAGGTTGGGTATGGATGTATTTAAGGATGGACGCATTTCAGATCAAAAGGCTGATGACCTGGTTAAAACCATGAGAGCATTTAAGCTTCTGATTGATGTTTACAGGCCTCTCGGGTATATGGCTGCTGCTACTTCGGCTATGCGCGAGGCTTCAAATAATCAGGAAGTCCTTGACAAGGTGATGGAAGAATCCGGGCTCAAAATTCAAATGATTGATGGTATTGAAGAAGCCAATATAATCAGCTCCTTTACTAACGTTCTGGTTAATGAGAACTTTAGTAAAACCTTATATGTGGATGTTGGAGGTGGGTCAACAGAAATCTCACTTCTCGATGGCAAGAAGTTTATAACATCTAATTCATTCAAAATAGGTACCATACGTTTACTTGCTGATGCGGTTGAAGACCATGAATGGGATGCTATGCGCTTGTGGCTCAATAAGTTTAAAGATGACTTTGGACGTATGAACATCATTGGCTCAGGCGGAAACATCAATAAGATTACCAAAATGTATGGTCATGCGTATAATAATATTGTAAATTTTAACCAATTGACTTTCGCTTACAAGCAACTGAAAAGTATGCCGCTCCAGGCTCGTATTGACAAAATGGGGCTCCGGCCTGACCGCGCTGACGTTATTGTTCCGGCTGCTCAAATCTTTATCAAAATACTCAAATGGACCGGTTTGCAATCGGTATCAGCCCCCAAGATTGGATTGGCCGACGGACTAGTGCTGTTACAATATAACAGGATGAAAAATCATTAGTTGTGTTGCTATGCTTATCTTTGCATAAAATAACACCCTGTAGTGATGATATCCTTTGATGAAGCGCTCTCATTAGTTGAAACCGTTGAGGTTTATCCGGTTAAGGAACGCATCGGCATATTGGAAAGTCTGGGCAGTATACTGGCTTCAAAAGTGTATGCTGATATTGACATGCCGCCTTTTGATAAATCAGCAGTTGACGGATATGCCTGCCGGAGAGCTGATTTGCCTGGTCCTTTAAAGGTTATTGAAATAATCTCAGCAGGTGCAAGTCCCCTTGCTCGTGTATTGCCTGGGCAGTGTTCAAAGATCATGACCGGGGCTATCGTTCCCGAGGGCGCTGATTGCGTGCTTATGGTTGAGCATACCATGGTACAGGATGATGGTTTGGTGGTGTTTACCCGCCCAACTACTTCCAACAATATTGCCTACCAGGCTGAAGATGTGCATAAAGGTCAACTGGTATTGAATGAAGGTATCATAATCATGCCCCAACATATAGCTATACTTGCCGCTGTTGGTTGTGTTAATCCTGAAGTGTACCGAAAACCTGTTATCGGGGTCATTATTACAGGTGATGAACTCGTTGAGCCTGATACAGTACCTGTTGGTGGACAAATAAGAAACAGCAATGCATATCAGCTAATGGCTCAGGTAAAACAAACAGGCCTTGAGGTCATCTATACCGGTATTGCTCCCGACAATAAAGAGGATACTCGTAATATCATTGATAAGACCCTGAAGCAAGTGGATGTATTGTTACTGACAGGGGGTGTTTCAATGGGTGACTTTGACTTTGTTCCGACTGTGCTTGAAGAATTAGGTATTCAAATAGGCTTCAGGAGCGTTGCGGTTCAACCTGGCAAGCCAACGCTTTTTGGATATAAAAGCGAGAAGTTCATTTTTGGTTTACCCGGTAATCCTGTGTCTTCTTTCGTTCAGTTTGAAGTGCTTGTAAAACCGTTAATCTATCGAATTATGGGTACTGTTTATTGCCCGAAGATTGTAAAACTACCCATGCTTACAGGCTATACACGAAAAAATATGGATCGAAAGTCTTTTATCCCGGTTCGTTATGCCCTCGGTATGATTGAGCCCATTGAATACCATGGGTCTGCTCATATTCATGCTTTTGAAAAGGCATGGGGAATTATGGCTCTGAACCCGGGTGAAAATAATGTTAAACCAGGAGAATTACGTGATGTTCGACAAATATAATCGTACTATAAATTACCTGCGCATTTCCATCACTGACCGATGCAACCTGCGATGTATCTATTGCATGCCTGAGGAAGGTGTGAAAATGTTGAATCATGACCAGATTCTCTCCTTCGAAGAGATTGCTGAAGTGGTCAAAACCGGAGTATCCGTGGGTATTTCCAAAATACGTATTACCGGTGGTGAACCACTGGTACGTAAGGATGCAGTGCATCTTATTGAACTGCTGGCATCCATCGAAGGTGTTAAAGACCTGTCAATGACTACCAATGGAATATTGTTGTCAAAGTATGCTGCTTCATTAAAAAAGGCAGGCCTTCACAGGGTGAATGTCAGCCTTGATACTATGGACCCGTTGAAGTTCAGGCATATAACCAGAGGTGGGGTGCTCAATGATGTGTTAGAGGGTATTGATGCGGCCATTACTGAGGGGCTCAATCCCGTAAAGTTAAACTGCGTCATTAAGGATTCTTCCGACAACCATGACCCTCAATCAGTAAAAGCTTTCGCTGATAGTCGTAAAATTCAGGTGCGTTTTATCCACCAAATGAACCTTTCTGAAGGTAATTTCTCCATAGTTGAAGGCGGCTCAGGGGGCGATTGTTCCCACTGCAGCAGGTTACGCCTAACAGCTGACGGGAAGATTAAACCGTGTCTTTTTAACGACCTGGAATTTGATGTACGTGAACTGGGAGCTGTTGAAGCCATCAAGAGGGCAGTGCAAAATAAACCTCCTTTCGGCAGTCACAATTATTCAGGTGCATTTTATAATATTGGCGGTTAAATGTTTTGGATATACTAAAAACCTAATGACATGAACAACCAGGACCCTCATCAATTGAGTCATACAGACCAGAAAGGTAAAGCGAATATGGTTGATGTGAGTGACAAAGGAACACAGGACCGTATGGCAAGAGCTACCGGTATGATATCTCTTAATGCTGAAACGGTCGCGCTAATTCGTGATAACCAAATGAAGAAAGGTGATGTGCTTACGGTGGCTGAAATTGCAGGCATACAGGCTGCCAAGCAAACCCCTTTCCTGATACCCCTCTGCCACCCGTTACAACTTACAAAGGTGGACGTAAAAGCTGAGTTGTCTGACCAGTGTGTGACGGTTTATTCTATGGCCCGTTGCATCGGACAAACAGGGGTGGAAATGGAAGCGCTGACTGCTGCTTCTGTTGCCCTGCTCACTATTTACGACATGTGTAAAGCAGTGGATAAAAAAATGGTAATCAGTGACATAACACTCATTGAAAAAACAAAGCATGATATTATTGCCTGATGGGTTACTTCCGGTACTAAAGACTCGCTGATAAGGGGTGTGAAGAGTACCATGTGCCATCCCAGCCAAAACAAAATGATCACCGTGAGTTGTTAATGCTAAAAAGAAATGGGTGTTATGAATTATTCAGACTACAATGAAATAGGTGCTTTAAGTTATACAGATTATAAAGGATGAAGTAACGAGTAGCATACTCCCCGAGATAATAGAAGCACGCTGTGCTATACTCCCGGAGGTAAGTGAAGCATGCTGTGTTATACTTCCGTAGGTAAGGGAAGTAATGAGTGAAGTTAAGTTGTAGATGAGAGTAATAATTAGTGATATGTTCCCGGAGGTGAGAGAAGCACTTAAAGCCAATAAAATGAAGAGGGTAGCGTTCAGTAATATTGATTAGCAAGTTTAAACGAGTGTGACAGGACTGAGATATTTTTAGGGGATTATGTGCAGTAATGATAGTTAACAAGTAATATAAAAACACCATAAATGATAGAACCAGTAGTAGTATCGGTGAATATTTCAAAGAAAAAAGGGACTATAAAAGTACCGGTGCCTCAAATTGAACTGAATGAAACAGGGGTGGAAGGCGATGCTCATAGCGGTAAGTGGAACCGACAGGTAAGCTTACTGGGTACGGAGAGCTTTGATAGTTTTGAGTTGCAGGCAGGCAGGAAACTTGCTTATGGTGAGTTTGCTGAAAACATAACAACTACCGGAATTGTCCTCAATCAAACGCATCCGCTTGACCGGTTCAGAATTGGTGGAGCAGAACTTGAGGTTACTCAGATTGGCAAACACTGTCATGGCGATGGTTGTGCAATTTATCGTGAAGTAGGTAATTGCGTGATGCCAAAGGAAGGTATTTTTTGCCGCGTAATTAAATCGGGTACTATTCAGGCCGGTGATAAGGTTGAGTACCTGCCCCGGGTTTTCAATATCAAAGTAATTACGCTTAGTGACCGTGCCAGTACCGGGGAATATACTGACAGGAGCGGGCCTGCTGTTGCTCAACTGCTAAATGATTTCTTTGATTCCATGCTCTGGAAAACAAATATTGAGCGTGAAGTCTTGCCTGACGATGCTGATTACCTCAAGGAAATATTTGACCATTTGAATGGTATTGACATGATCTTTACTACCGGTGGTACCGGCATAGGCCCCCGTGATATCACGGTTGATGTGGTGGAACCTATACTTGAAAAGAAGCTGCCGGGTATTATGGAAATGATCAGGACTCGCTATGGCACCGACAACCCGGCTGCATTGCTCAGCAGGGGAGTGGCAGGTGTGATTGGTGAAACGCTCGTATATACCCTTCCGGGTAGTGTAAAGGCTGTGGAGGAATATTTATCAGAAATAGTTAAAACACTGAAGCACAGTATATACATGTTGCATGGGTTGGATATTCACTAAAGTATAAAGAAATACAATATGTTATTATCACGTGAAGATGCACTGGTTCTATTGCACCAATATGTAAAGAACGATAAGATGATTGAGCACTCCCTGGCTTCAGAGGCAGTTATGAAAGCGCTTGCCGCGCATTTAGGGCGTGATGAGGAGAAATGGGCACAGGCAGGTCTGCTTCATGATCTGGATGTGGAGGTTACCAACGCTGATGCGCATACCCATGGACTTGAAAGCGCTCGTATTCTTACTGAAATGGGGATGGATGCTGACTTGGTTGATGCCATTAAAATGCATAATGAAGCAGCTACCGGAATGGAACGCAATACAGAGTTTCAGCATGCATTGGCTGCAGGTGAAACCATTACCGGGCTTATCACAGCTACTTCTTTAGTTTACCCTGATAAGAAAGTAAGTTCGGTAAAGCCTAAGTCAATCACCAAGCGAATGAAGGAAAAAGCTTTCGCTGCTTCTGTAAAGAGAGAGAATATATTGGAATGTGAAAAAATCGGAATTTCTATTGACCAGTTTGCCGCTATTGCACTGACTGCCATGACTGGAATAGCTGATCAATTAGGACTATGATTTTTATTCGCTTCACACGATGATGCAAAGTAGCTGATTACGAAGATATTATTACATTTAAGCTGTGGGTGAAAATAGAAACAATTAATTGTTGATAAAATACCGTGTGCATGTAATAATGAATCATTAACCTTACTATTTTTGTTCTGATTTTAGCCTTTATCCTTATCTTTATCCTTTAATTGTTAGCCATGTGGCATCGGATTCCACCTATATTACGTAATAAATACTTCCTGACACTCATTGTGTTTCTAGTGTGGCTGACCTTTTTCGACAGGAACAACTTTATATCACAAATGGAATTTGGCCGTACGCTGAACAACCAAAGGGTACAGAAGGAATTTTATAAGAGTGAAATAACTAAAGATTCACTCTCGCTGATTGAACTTTCTGATACCAACAAACTGGAAAAGTTTGCCCGTGAAAAGTATCTTTTCAAAAAGGATAATGAAGATATTTACCTCATAGTTAAAGAAGACGAAAAAAAATAATTGCTCTGATATCTTCAAGCTCTTTTTTTAGTTTTCAATACTCCGTTTAAAAACACAAGCTTACTACTGATTTACACTTTAGTAATCACCTGCTTGTCCTCTGAACCTTTGTTCACTTAATTTTAGGGGGCTTCATCTTATTCATGATGTATACCTTATTTCTGCTGACGCTGCACTTCAGATGAACATCAACCTTAACAAGAAACAGTAAGGTGTGATCCTGATTGAGGTAAAAACTATGACTCAGTTCAACTTTAACCCTACCAAGAAACGGTAAGGTAAGCTCCTGATTGAGGTAACGGCTTTACATTGGATCAACATCAACAGTTACCCTTACTGATTTATAATCAGGCAATTGCCGGAATAAGTCTATCTGGCGGGCTGTTTCAAACTTCAACTGCTGTCCGTTCATCCCTTTACCAGTTTTGATCAGGATGTTTTTAATATACTGGTTTCTTATCCTTGACACATTAGGATACTCAGGACCTAACATCATGTTTTCAAAAAAAGGCTTGAGCATTTTAGCAAGTTTAGCGGCTGCCTCATCGAGCAAGGCTTCTTCCTTATGCCGTAGTGAAACGGTTACCAGTCTTACATACGGTGGATAGTTAAACTTATATCGGTCCACAAGTACCTGCTTGTACATTTTCAGGTAATCATTATCAATGACCCACTGATGTATGGGGTGGGCAACGTTGTATGTTTGAATAAGTACCAGCCCCTGTTTTGTTTTACGGCCTGCTCTCCCGCTTACCTGCGAAAGCATCTGGAAGCTGTGTTCAAACGACCGGAAGTCGGGGTAACTGAAAAGACCGTCGGCATTCAACACTCCTACCAGGCTCACATTATCAAAATCCAATCCTTTAGTCACCATTTGAGTACCCACCAGAACATCAATCTTGCGGGTTTCAAATTCAGTAAGTAGTTTATAATAAGCGTTCCTGGTACGGGTAGTATCTAAATCCATCCGGGCAATGGTGATGTCAGGGTAAAGCAGGCCTAACTCCTCTTCCACCTTTTCAGTTCCAAATCCTTTCAGCTTGATTGACGGACTGCCGCATTCAGGGCAAACAACAGGTACCGGCCTTGAATAACCGCAGTAATGGCACTTTAACAGGTTGGAGTGTTTGTGATAGGTAAGTGAAACATCGCACTGCACACAGCCGGGTATATAATTACACTCATCACATTCCATACGAAGCGAGAAACCCCGCCTGTTCTGGAACAGGATGATCTGTTCATTGTTTTTTAATGCATTATCAATGGCGGAAAGTAGTTGGGGCGAAAAGTGGGTCTTCATTTGCTTAAGATGCGTTTCAACCTTTATATTTACAATCTGAATCTTGGGCATTTCCAGTCCGCCATAGCGTTCATTCAGCTCAACCAGTTTGTATTTACCGGATTCAGCATTATAATAGCTTTCAACACTGGGTGTTGCAGTGCCCAGCAATATAGGAGCTTTGTGCAGTTTAGCCAGCATAATGGCTGAATCCCTGGCATTATAGCGTGGTGCCGGATCTGACTGCTTATAGGATCCGTCATGCTCCTCATCCACTATGATCAGACCAAGATTGGTGAAAGGTAAAAACATAGCTGAGCGGGCACCCAAAATAACCTTATACGATGAATCCGTATCCTTTTTAACCAAGGCGAGATTGGCCTTATTCCAGATTTCTATTCGCTCAAACTCATTGTATTTTGAATGATAAACCCCTACATTAACCCCGAAGAACTTCTGTAAGCGTCTGACAATTTGTGAAGTAAGCGCTATTTCAGGTAACAGGTAAAGTACTTGCTGTCCGCGTTGAATCACCTCGTTCATCAGCCGGATATAGATCTCAGTTTTACCGCTTGAGGTAACGCCTTTAAGCAACACAATTTCACGCTTATCAAGAAAAGCTTTCACTTCATCATAAGCCTTTTGTTGTGCTTTAGTGAATTGCAGGTTTTCAATCAGATCACTGGCATTTTTATCTTCCAATCGGCTTACGTTGCGTTGATAGGTTTCAAGTATACCCTTTTTCACCAGAGCATCTAATTGTGAGGCAGACATACCGGGTGTTTTAAGCAAGTCGGCACGGCTCACCTCCTTGACTGATTCTGAGAAGCACCTTGACAGGTTGAGGTAACTCATCAGCAATTCCAGTTGCTTGTAAGCTTTGGCGTTCAGCTTGTTCATGGCATCCTGAAGCAGATCATTATCCCGGTATGCTTCGGTCAGTTGCACAAACAGTTCCACCCGTGGTTTGTAGCGTTCAGTAATCTCTTCCTCCACCCTGATGTATTTCTTCTCAAGCATAGTCTTCACCAGAGGGATCACTTTAGCAACACCCACAATTCGACTGATTTCAGAAATGTTCAATATCTTCTGCAGGTCAAGAGCCTCGATGACCAGGAATTCGAAATCATTGAGTACCTTGCTGTCATGAACATAGTCAGGATCAATCACTACCTTTGTTTCGCTGGCAAGCTTAAAAGCGGAAGGCAAGGCGGCATTCATCACTTCGCCTTCGGTGCACATGTAGTACTCAGCCATCCATTCCCAAAAGAGAAACTGCAGCTCATTCACCACGGGTAGCTGGTCAATGACTGAAAGCACATACTTGGCAGTAAACCGTGCAGGTGGTTGATCAGTAAGCCGCCGTACCAGAGCAGTGTATAGTTTCCGTGATCCAAACTGCACTACTACCCGCATGCCGGGTTCGATGATGTCATTGAGCTCCTGGGGCAGGCGATACGTAAAATAGCCCTTCAGGGGAAGAGGAAGCAGTACTTCGGCAAATTTGGTTATATATTGATCTTCAGCCAAGGGTGATTTCGTTATGCTTATTATAACTTTACTTCAAAGATATTACTATTAATGAAGTGTTCCGACCCCGGGAAGCATGAACTTTGATTTTTGGTAAAATGTTTTATCAATGTTTCAGAAACATAAGTATTCACCCATGACACTTCTACGTGATAGAAGGGAGAACTCACAATAAGTTATGAATCAACCCGGTTTGACCAACAGGATATTAATTATCAAGTGACGGGTTTTCCTGGTTCGTGTAGAGGTCTTTTTTACTGCCGTGATAGAGATCAAAACCTACAAATTTGCATTCAAGCTGACCATTCCACAGAAGTTTTTTAGCCATCGGGCGCAATCCAACCAGCTTGATGGCGTGCATATCTGACGATATTAACCAGGCTTTGTACCCTTCGAAATTACGTTTGAGCGCATTGCCCATTTCTTTGTAAAGTTCAAACAAGTCATCTACTTTAATACGTTCGCCGTAAGGTGGATTGCTTATCAGTATACCGGGACCATCGGGAGGCTTGACATCCCTGAAATCGGCAACTTTTAACTGTATATCTTTATGGAGGTATGCATTACGGATATTTGATTCTGCAGCCCTTAGGTTTCGGGGCGAAATGTCAGAACCCATGATGGTCACTTCGAGGTCACGCTGGTCATCAAGCGCTTCTTTTTTGATTTGCTCCCAGAGCTCAGGTGAATAATCCTTCCACTTCATAAAAGCATATTCTTCTCTGAACTGCCCGGCAGGCAGGTTCATGGCAATCATGGCAGCTTCTATCAGCAGCGTACCTGAACCGCACATCCAGTCGATAAAGTTTGATTCACCATGCCAACCGGTAAGCATAATCATACCTGCCGCCAACACTTCGCTCAACGGGGCTTCGGCATTTACAGTATGATAACCCCTTTTGTGCAATGATGCACCCGAACTGTCAATCGAAACATCAACTACATCTTTGTAAATGTGCAGGTTGATGCGAAGGTCAGGATTTTCAATGTCAACAGACGGTCTTATGCCAGTTTGTTCCCTGAAACGGTCGGCAATAGCATCTTTGGCACGCTGTGAAACAAAATGCGAATGAGTAAAAACGGACGAACCTATAGTGGAATCAATGGAAAGAGTTTGGTTTACATCCATATACTGCTCCCAGGGTATTTCCTTTATATGCAGGTAAAAGTCCTCTTCAGTAGTAAAGGTGAACTGATTGACAGGCACTAATATCCGAAGCGCAGTGCGGCAATGGTAGTTGGCTTTATAAAGCAGGCATTGATCACCTTGGAATGATACGGCTCTTTTGAGGATTTCAATGTTGACAGCACCCAGCTTTTCAAGTTCACCGGCCAGTATTTCTTCCAGTCCTGCAGGTGATTTGGCCAGATAGGGTATTTTGAGGGTTTCTTCTGTTGATTCGTTTGGTTCGGGGTTCATTTAGTTTTTGTTAGTTTATTCATAAAGTCGTCAGCATTCACAATGAAACGTTCATGCAGTCCATCGCCAATCATTCCTGTTTCATCCCACACCTTAACTTTAAAGGTGAGCTTTTTGCGATCCTGTTCTGCAAGTTCCGATTCGCAGCGTACCATCATGCCGACAGGGGTAGCTTTTAAATGCCTGATATTGACCAGCGTACCAACGGTAATGAATCCATCAGGCAACAGTGGTTGAATGCTCAACTGACAGGTTTTTTCCATAAGAGCTACCATGGCAGGTGTTGCGAATACTTCCACAAGCCCTGAGTTGAATGCAGAAGCAGTCAATTCTGTAGTCACAACTAATTCTTGCAGGCCTTTGACCCCAAATGGTAATTCGAAATCCATACTTTAGTAAATATTAACCTTTAGGTGATTCATTCATCTACCTGGGCTATGCTTTCATCTTTAAACGTAATATTTATAGTCTGCTTCAAATCAGGGTGTAAGCTATAAGCAACCGGGCATGATATTGAAGTATGCCTGATAATCTGTTTTTGTTTTTCGGTATAACCGTTATCGGGGAAATACAAATCAACAATTATTTCAACCACCCTGCGGGGTTCAGTACCCATTATTTTTGTGATGTCACCATGAACTCCTTCCATGCTGAAACCATGTGTTTGTGAAGCCATACCCATGATAGTCATCATGCACAATCCCAGAGAAGTGGCCAGGAGATCAGTCGGGCTGAAAGCCGAACCTTTACCGTTATTGTCAACCGGGGCATCTGTAAATATCTGTTTCCCCGAACGTTCATGCGTTGCAACAATTTGAAGATCACCCAGATATTCAAATGAGGAAGTTTTTGCCATGTTGATGCTTTTTTTTACAAAAATACTCAATTAAGCGATTGAAGCACACATATTTCCATGCCTTCAACAGATGACAGGCATGGATTTTTGCCGATATCTATAAAGACTTGGTTCAATAATGCTAAAGGTTAACAATGAGTTTTATCACTTGTTGCTTTATTACCGACAAAAAGTTGATCCAAAACGGCTAAACACTTATTACGAGCCCCATTAATTGTTTTACTATTCCCGGTAGCAGGTTGATTCGTAGCAACTATCCACAAACTATGAGTCGCATTATTTTTTGTATTGTTCCAGGCAACAGACTTGATTCAAAAAGACTAAGGTAAACAATGATTTTAATCACTTGCTGACTTATTTTCGGTAGCAGGTTGATTCGTAGCAGATACAGACCAAGTACAGTCAAATACTGAACTTGGTGTGAAGTTGAGGTGTGCTTGATGTGATTTTGGTGTAAACATGGTGCCTGGTTGGTGTGAACTTAATACCGGAATGGGATGACTCATTGCAAAATTGTGATGATCTTGATGTCGGGTTGGGGAAAGGGTGGGGGCCATCGGGTATCAATTCAACACTAATATTTGAGCTTCATTTCGCGATAATCCGTAATCTTCAGGGAATTGACTATTTTTGTGCTTATTATTGGAAAACAATGAGGAAAAAAACTATAGC
>Ga0172378_10002299_pt1 | contig 17858 bp, 12 predicted proteins | sample GrowelOW332metaG_FD_119755 | JGI IMG/M metagenome (GOLD analysis project Ga0172378, IMG submission 119755) | Groundwater microbial communities from an aquifer near a municipal landfill in Southern Ontario, Canada - Pumphouse #3_1 metaG | ecosystem: Environmental > Aquatic > Deep subsurface >... | reverse complement strand
TAAAGCTATAAATGCTAGAAACTTCAGATTTAATAATTCCAACAATTGTATAACCTTTACATATAAACCCGCTGATATTAGTTGTTACATTATCAGAAAAAGTAAACTCAGAATCAGCGCTAATTGACAAGGACTTTAAATATACATCTTCAGCTTGCAGATTTTGTAAATTTAGGAATTTTTCAGTTATAACAACTTGCTTTTTTCCTTCATTTGTAAATCCTTGGTCGCACCCATTTACATATATTCCATCTGAAAATTTTTCTGTAAGATTTTTAGGAAAATAGCTATCGCTTTTATCTATATCTATTATATTATAATAACTAATATTATCAAAATCATCACTTGCAATTCTTTCCTTATATTCGCAATTATCAATACTATATTTAGCGGTATATGGTAATGCTTCATTTTGACTGACAATAATATTTTTTTTATCATCATCTTCTAATAAATAATTAAGATTTTTAGACCCTGAAAAAGATTTGAGATTATTTCCATGTTCAGTTCTTTCAACTACATTATCCATTTCTATCCTATAATCAGTCATAGTGGTTTCCATAAATAAAAGATAAGGAAACTCATTCATTTGCCTACTTAAACTCACATTAACACCAAAAAGAATCACAATTAGCGGTAACAATATAATAAACCCAACAGCTAATCCGCGTACTGTTGACGCAGTTGATTTTCTATGCTCTTTAAGTGATTTTCTTGCTAGGCGGTAAATTTCTTTATTTTTCATTATTTCACCTCCTGCATTATAATAATGGCATTTTTTCTAAAATATTTTCTTAGCATTTTCAATGACCCTAATGATACAAACAATGCTAAAATTAATATATTAAACAGTGATACTAAAAAATAAAAACCAGTAATTATATGGTTAGAAATGTTATATCCAATAAACTCCAACAGAATTGCAAGTTGCTTACTAAGGGTTAATTTTGCAATTAGCCAAGCAATAAAAGTTGCTATCAATGTGCCTATAATAATTAAAATTCCTACTTGTGCCAAAATATATTGATAAATTTTGCTATTTCGCATACCAAGTGCTTTCATTATTCCAATTGAATTATTATTATCCTCTATACTAATTTTTAATGTATTGAGAATACACCCTATACTTAATAAAATACAAAGCAAAGTCAAAAAACCACAAACTCCAGCAATAAACAAAACCATAAATTTTGTTTCGTGATAGCAATTAATCGTATATCCGCCAATTTGCGTATTCGCATGTGCTGTTTCTTTAAACTTTTCTAATTTTCTTGAAATACTTAAATTTTCATATTTATTTACCTTATCATAAATACTAATTCTTTTTATATCAAAATATTTATAATCGATATAATTAACATCATCATCAACAATTCCCTTAACAATAAATTCATAATCACTATCATTCATAGTAGCCGTCATTATGTCATCAATTTTCAGATTTTGTGATTGGCTAATTTCTTTTTCTATCCATATAAAATTTTGTCCTCTGTCTTCACTTTTCCAATACTCTCCGCTTATAAGAGGCGGATTGCCTTCAAATGCTGTAGCACCACCTAAATAAGGCACCACATTCATTGATCCTAAGTTTAGATATTTCCATGCAAATTTGTACTCATATAATATATTTAATTTTTCTGTACCCTCTACAAATTCAGTTATATGGGCATTATCTAATTTTTCAATTTTTGCATTACCCCTATTATCATATCCGATTCCTAAATTTACTTCAATACCATATTCTTTATTATAATCAAGTATATTTTTAACTCCATTTTCTTTATAATAATAACTTAAATTGCATAATGTCATTATTACAATAGATAAAAGTATGATAGATATTAATGTTAAGATAGACCGAGAAAAATTTTGATAAAGGTTTTTACTTGCTAGTTTTATTATACTAGTTGTTTTCATTGCAAACGACCCTCTCATCAATAATTTTATAAATATTACCGTCCGCAATTTCTATTATGTAATCAGTCTTTTTTGCATCTTCCATATTATGAGTAACTAAAATAACTGTTTTACCTTCATTGCTTATTTCTCTAAGGATAGCAATTACTTCTGCACCATTTTTGCTATCTAGATTTCCGGTTGGTTCGTCCGCAAGAATTAAATTTGGAGAATGCACAAGCGCCCTAGCGATAGAAACTCTCTGTTTTTGACCGCCCGAAAGGGTATTAGCTTTTTTGTTTGTTTTATCTGCTAATCCTAATTTATTAATTATTGCAATTGCTATTTCTCTACGAGGCTTTTTGTCCATTCCCGATATAACTAAGGGCATTTCTACATTTTCAAGCACCGTAAAACTAGGTTCCAAATAAAATGATTGAAAAACGAACCCGATATTTTTATTGCGATAATCTGACAATGCATTATTGTCTAAATCGTTTAAATACACATCATCACAATTAATTTTACCAGTAGTTGTCGTGTCCAAACCACCTATAAGATTAAGTAATGTAGATTTACCACTTCCGGATTTGCCAATAATAGCAACAAACTTTCCACTAGGAATTTCTAACGAAATATTGTCTAATGCCACAACTGCAGCATCACCTTCACCATAAACTTTTCTAACATTTTCAATTTTTATCATAATTTCATCCTTATCCATAAATTTTAGATATACCCCTATATCCATTACTAATAACATTTATTATTATATAGCTTTTTGGAATATATTTCAATATAAATTTTGGCAATATTAACTTTTCTTATTTATAAAAAAAGAGATTATAAATATTTTTTACAATCTCTTTTTTTTTATTTTATTTGTTTCTGAATTAATTATAGAATATCGTCATTTTTGATATTATCTGCTTCATCATTTAATTCATCTTTTATCGTAGGCTTTACAACTTTTTCTTCGCCTAATATTTCTGCATCTTTCTTAGGTTTTTTATCTAGATAACCTTTTTTGTAAAGAATAGTTGTGCTAATTCCACTTATTGCCATACCTACAATTACCATATTTGATTGGCTAAACAAACTTCCCTTGCCTAGCAAATTACCTATAATACATATTAAAATACAAGCAGCAAATGGGATTGCAGCTATCTTAACATATTTAGCCGCAAGAATAATTGTTAGTCCACCGAATATTGCGGGTATTACATAAGGTGAAATTGGATTTAGTATTTCAACAATTTTAGTTTGGAAAAGAGCAAGAGGTATTAGTCCTATCAAAATAATTATTGTAGTTACTATTGAACATATACCAATAGCTATTGTCGTAATTATTTCTTGTTCTTCACTTCCTTGCTTAACTTTAGCTACATTCTGTGCGTTTAATGCACAAGGTAATTTCAAATTGCCGATATTCCCTGTTATAAAACTCATATATTGTCCGCCTGTACCTAGTAGTGGTGCATAGCTAACAGCTTCAATAAGTCCAATAGCAATATACCCTAATAAGAAAGGTATTGATGCAACCAACTTACCCCAATCAGGCAATACTTGTGCGGAAATGCAGTACAAAATAGGTAATAGCACTATTAGTCCCAAAGCAATCCAAGTAAATAAACGACCACCATTATGAACTGATAAATTATATTCTTCTCTAGTTTGATTTTCTAATGATTTTTTAGTATTAATTTTTTTCATATTACACCTCCTTATGCAAATAATGGAATAAACGCATAAGCTATTCCGAGTGAGCCTAAAATAGTAATTGGTAGTGCATAGCTTTCTATCCACTTTTGTTTACCTAATACTAAGATTAAACCACATATACCCATTAGTAATACACTAGCGCCCAGTGTAATTAGTGTTATTTCACCAAAAACTTGTACGCCTCCAGCTCCTATTGTTGGGCTACCAATAGTAAAGATACCACCAACTAGAATAGCACTAAGCATACCAGATAACAAACCACCTAATAAGGCACCGGTTATTGTATCCATTTTTTTACCATTTTTCTTTTGCAAATCTGCAAGCTTGCCTTGATATTTTTTGTAAAAAATTGCATTAAATATTGGCCCTGCCAAAATACTCAATGTCATAACAATAACAGCAGTTGCTATAATTGTTTCATTTAATACCGCAGCAGTAGTAATTCCTACTTGATCCATTGCTATTAGTTCGTATTGTAACGCACCAATTACTGTTAATCTAATCCAAGGCACGGCTAGTCCTAGATATTGCATCATAATTCCTATACCAATAACAATAGGTATACTAGGTACTATAGCAAAAATTGCACTATTTTTTATAGTTTCTTTTACTTTTCCCATATCCATACCGATTACTTTTGCTCTTCTAATTGCTTTTATAATAAAATATATACTCATACAAATTATACAAGCTGCAATTATTCCGCCTAAGATATAAATAGATATAAAACTTTTTGGCATTGTGTTTCTCCTTTTTAATTAAAAAATTTTATTTTATTAGTAACTCTCATATTAATCCATCTATCAAATATATAATTCCAATTCCCACTAATAATCCTAATAAGATGAAATTGGCATTGCTTATTTTATTATTTTCATCATCTTTATATACTTCTGATAAAAGCGTATTAAAGGTGATATAGAGCATTGCTCCACCGGCTATACACATACATAATCCACTAAAACTACTTGTTTGTTCGGTTAGGTACCAACCTAGCAAGCCGCCTAAAATTGTACTAACACCACTTATTACACTTAGTCCCACACTTTTGATTTTGGAATTACCTCCCAAATAAAGTGGCACAGAAATGCTCATTCCCTCCGGGATATTATGTAATCCTATTAGTATTATCAAACTTACACTAGTAGCAAAATTCTCACCACCACTACCTATGGCCATTCCTTCAGGTAAATTATGTAATAAAATAGCAAAAAATATTGTCAATCCACTTATATTAATGCTATTTGTCGATTTGCTTAATTGTTTCTTTGTTAATAGTTTGGATATTAATACAACTATTATCATCCCAACTAATAAACCCAATATAGTAAGCAATAAAGTTAGCCCCAAACTAATTTGGCTTTGATTATATTGTGCGAAGCCTTCCGGAACTAAGTCAAAGCAAACAATACTTATCATAATTCCACTAGCAAAAGCTAAAATCTTAGGCATAGAACTAGTTTTACGACTAAAAACTATTCCTAATAAACCACCAAGTCCTGTACCTATTACTCCGGGAATAGCTGTATATATCAATATTTGTGTTATTGTCATATTTTCCTTATAATAATAACACTATTATATTACTTTAAAGTTTTGTAAATGTCAAATTTTGCATTGCCGACTTTTCACAATTCGAATCGATTATCGCTTCTTTGTTCTACTGCCGACACAAGTGGTACAAGATTTACATCGAAATTTGAATTATCATCAATAGTAATTAATGTTCCACCGCGATTGCTATAAACTTTATTTATACCGGGATAAGCAAGAAAATCTATCGCCATACCGTAAGTTAGCCGAATTCCTTTGTAGGTCATAGAAATATTGTTAAGGTGGTCGTGTCCACAAAAGCAACCGACAAGAGAACCAAATTCTAACATTCTATCAAAAAATGTACCATCTTTATAATAACTATAACCCACGTGGTCATTTTTTTCGCCTATTGTTCCTAGATGATAAGTTACTTCATCAGTTTTACCCATTTTAAGTTTATTCCAAGCCTCCAAATACTCTCTAAGTGGCATATGGAAAAATGCTAAAGAATTTACAAGCTTACTATTTCCGCTTATATGTTTTATATTTTCTTGCAACCAATCAATTTGATCATCGTGAATATTATCAAAAGAACTAAAAAAACTCTTTTTCAAATACATATTACTATCTAACATAGCTAATATTGTATTTTCTTTCCCATCTTCATTTTGCAATTTAATAATATGATTACCAACACCAAAAATATTTTTATCGCCTTTTTTGAAAAGACAATTATCCAAACTTTCATAATATTCGGCTAATTGGCTCTTATTGTGAGTGCAAAACATTGGTTCTGCATCGTGATTGCCAAAAGCAAAAGTCCAAGGAATACCAAAAGTCTCCATTAGGTTGCCAACATATTTACTTTGATGCAAATTATTTATTGTTCCACTAAACATAGGAAGTGGATAAACATTATTTCCGGTTATAATAATCAAATCAGGTTTGGTGCGTTCTACCAAAGAAACAACCGCGTTATGTGCTAATTTATCTTTTTTTATCGATAAAAACCCTCTACCAAAATGCATATCCGTAAGTTGCAATATTTTGAAATCTTGTCCTTTAATTTTTTTGAATACTTCATATTCGCCATCAAAATTAGCTTTCAAATTAGAATTTTCTACTTTCCGTGCCTGCAATTTAGTTATTTTCGCCATATATATTGTTTTTCCTCTTAAAAATTATTAATTTTTTATCTTATTCTAAATTTCTATTACTTCAATATCTTCTAGTTTGTACAACTTTTTTATATGCGAAGCAAACATTTCTTTATCTTTATTACTATATTTTTTAGAACTAAAACCATCTCTATATGGCATACCTTTAAATCTAAAAAATATGTTTTTATCTTTATTTTTCGATACAAAAATTTCAAATGCTTTTTTGCTACTTACAATTACAAAATCCGAATTTTTCTCTTTTTCATAAGACAAACATTCTATTCCACTATCAAGACAAGCTTTACAATCAGCTTCCATATGATAATTTACATTAAAAAATCGTATCGGGTTGGCTATCCATCTATAAATATGGTCACTACTTGAAACTATTGTCTTTTGCCCTATATCCATTTTTTCTAGAATCTCAAAGCAGTATTTTGCATTTTGATATGTATTTTCGGATTTTTCTTCTAGAATCATATCATTTTCTACTACACCTAGTTCTATTAGATATTCACGCATACCACTTGCTTCACTTTTTTTTATTTTGCTATTGGTTTTGCCCCCACTTAATAAAAGAATACTTCCTTTATTTTCATTGTACATTTCCCAACCTAAATAGCATCTTTCTCTACATTTGAATGTAAGTAAACCACCGTTAGTTAGCTTTTGTCCTAGAATAATAATAATATCTGGTTTTTTATTTACCATTTATTGTGTACGTGTTCCGCAAATCCTAATTTGTCTTTAATCTCAATTTTAGTACCATCGTCAAGCACACAGTATCCCGTAAAATAGCCGAAAACTTGATGAGGTATCATTGCCATTACTTTAAAATCAAAAGGCTCGTATCTGTCTATAAGAGGCTTAAAGTTCATATTGAACCTATCATCGTTACTGTCAAAAGTCCATTCTTTCATATAATCATAACTTCCATCAGCTTTTTTAGGAATATTAAACTTAACTTCATCTAGCTTATGTGATTTCCCATTATAAAATAGCATATTTTCCGTTGCTTTATCATTGTTGCCAAAGCCATAACCAATATTCCAGCCGAAAGTAGAACCATCATCTAAAATTGTTTGCAAACTGCCCCAATACCAAGTATTGTCATATGTCCAAACACCTCTGCCCCAATCTAATGTAGCTAGTGACTTATTTTCCTCATTGCATAAATATTTTTTATCACCAAGTTGGAAAAAGCCATTGGCTTTTTGACAATTGATTTTTTGATTAAAATAAAATCTACCCTTTTTTTCAAACGGAGTAGCTATTACCATTGATTCTTCAGGCGCATCTGTTAATTCTATATCAAAAGTTAATTCTTCACCATTTTTACCGAATTTAACATAATTCCCGTACAAATGTCTTTTAATCCCATCATTAATAAAATTAAATGTGGATTTACCAATAGTCCATTTTGCATCGCCTGTTTGAGTAGTAGTAGGCATATGGAATTTGCCCATAGGTAGCACACAAACTGCTGATTTGGTAATTTGTTTAGGCACAGTAAAATCCATAACAGAAGCGGATAATGCGCCGATGTAGCCCATATCTGAAATAGTAACGCATAAAGCATAGTCTTTATTTCCTATGTAATAATAATCCCATTCTTTTATTATTGATTTAGGTGCTCTAATTTGGTCTCTAGAATATTCCCACAATAATTTTTTTGCAAATCCTGCATTAGCGATATTGCCATTATTGTCCAATAGCTTTTGAATACTAGTTATTTCATTTTGTAACATTATTTCACCTCTTTAATACTTTTTTGTAACAATATATTATAAAAGTATTATATTATTTTAAGGCACTACTTGTCAATACCTAATACCCCTTATTTAAGTTATTTTTACTGAATTTCATTAAAATATTTAAAATTACATAAAAAAATATGTATTTTTTTAGAAAAATTTATGTGAATTAGGATTAAAATGATTGTTATCTTGCACTTGCAAATGTTAGTAACACAATATTATTTGCTCCAGCATTTTTTAACACCTTCACGCATTCTAACAAAGTTGAACCAGTAGTTATCACATCATCTATTAGTAATATATTGCGTTTTAAAAAATTTGGATTGTTATTATCAATAAAAAATGCGTCTTTTATTGCATCTTTACGCTTGCCTATTTCTATTTGAGCCAAATCACAAATATGTTCCTGTTTTTTTATGCCATAAATAATTGGCAAATCTAAAGCCAAAGATATATTTTTTGCTACATATTGCAAAGCGTCATAACCTCTAGTTCGAATAGTGGTTTTGTTGCTTGGTACAAAAACTAAACCATCACATAAAAAATTATTCTCTAAAAACTTTTCTACCATAAATTTTGCTATATATTCTGCAATATAAGGTTGATTGCTATCTTTATAGCTTAATATCATTTTTCTAACTATTTTATCATATTCAAAGCAACTCGCGCCAACTATTCCCTTTCCCAATTCAAAATTGTCGCTTATAGGAATAAATGTGTCAAAACACTTTTCGCAAAGACTAAACTTTCTTTCACTTTCTGTAAGTTCATTTCCACACCCAATGCAAACAAGCCCTTTTGGATAAACAGAATCTAATAATTTTTTAATTATTTTGTTCATTATCACCCCAAAGTTTTGACAATTTATCTTTATTTGCGACCAAAAATTGTTTTAACAGCGAATAGCGTTTTGCAGTATAATTATTGTTTATCATTTTCATTATATTATCTTTACTCCCAACAATAACCACCAATTTTTTGGCACGGGTTACCGCTGTGTAAAGCAAATTTCTTGTATACAAAATTGAGTTACCATTGCCGATTACCACAATAGCCACATCAAATTCACTACCCTGTGACTTATGAATACTAACACTATAAGCCAAATTTAGTTCTTCTAAATTGTTTCTTTCATAATTTACTATTCTGTTATCATCAAACAACACAACAATATTATCTTTATTCACAGCATTTATATAACCAATATCTCCGTTAAAAACGCCTTTACCTTCCTGCTTTGTTATGATGTCTTCCCATTCCAAATTGTAATTATTTACTATGTGCATTACTCTGTCGCCCAGTCTGAAAATGGTATCTTTATATTCCAATTGTTGAATGTTTTTGTTAAGTGCTTTTTGCAATTCTATATTCAAATTATTTACTCCAATTATTCCTTTTTTAACTGGACAAAGCACTTGAATATCGTTGCTAGTAATTCCTAAAAAATTAGGTATTCTTGATTTTGTCATTCCAATAACAGCATTTAGGATATCCAAACTCTCATTTTTATTATCAATAAAGAAATCTTTTGCACCGTCAACAGTTGGCATAAATCCATCATTAATTCTGTGAGCATTGACAACAATCATACTATCTTTTGCTTGCCTATAAACTTCAGTAAGCGATACCACATTAAACATTTTTGAATTAATTATATCCGCTAATATGTTACCACAAGAAACACTAGGTAATTGATTTTTATCTCCAACAAGTAATAGTCTTGCACCAAAAGCTAAAGCGCTAACTAGTGCGTTAAATATATATATATCCGCCATACTTATTTCATCAACAATTAACACATCAATTTCCATAGGATTAGTTTTATTATAAGTATATCTGTCTTCACCTTTAGCACCCATTTGCAAACCTAACATACGATGAATTGTCGTTGCCCGACAACCTGTAGCCTCACTCATTCTTTTGCTTGCTCTTCCCGTTGGCGCACATAAAGCAACTTTCATACCGTTGTTTTCTATGATATTAACGATACCTTTAATAATTGTGGTTTTACCTGTTCCCGGACCTCCGGTTATTACACTTACGCCATTGTTAAATATACTGTCAATTGCTTCTTTTTGATGCTTATGTAAAACAATTTTACTAGTAGTTTGATATATATCAAGTTCTTTTTTTATATCTATATTCCATTTTTCTTTAGAAATATTGAGTGCAAGCAACTTACTAGCTATAGATTTTTCTATACTGTAATTCAATGAAGTAGAAACCATTCTTATGTTGTCAATTTGAGTAAATTTTATATCATCTATATCTTCAAGACATTTTTTTATCACATCAATATCATCTATATTTATTAATTTAGCGGTGTTACTAAGCAAAATATTTTCAGGCAAACAAGTATGACCACCTCTATTACTAGCTTCTTTCAAGGTATGGTAAAGCCCTGCTTTTATTCTAAATTCACTATTACTTTCTACACCTATCTTACCCGCAATTCTATCAGCAATCAAAAAGCCAACACCCTCAATATCAGTAACAAGTGCATAAGGATTTTGTTTTATTACCTCAATCGTATTATCTCCATAAGAATTGTATATTTTTAGTGCAAGATTCATACTTATCTCGTATTTTTGTAAGAAAAAAATACTTTCTTTCATTTGTCTGCTTTTTTTGTAGCTTTCAACAATTTTAATTAATTTCTTTTCCCCTACGCCGTGTACTTTTTTTAATAATTTCGGTTCATTCTCGATTATATCCATAGTTTTTATACCAAAATAACTTACTATTTCTTGAGCAAGTACCGGTCCTATTCCTTCAAATAATCCACTTCCTAGATATTTTATAATTGCTTTTTTTGTATCAGGTTTGGCAAATTCTACCTTTTCAACTACAAATTGTTCACCAAATTTCGGGTTTTTCATTAATTCCCCTGTCATCGTGAGCAATTCGCCTTCCTCTACAGGTGGAAAAATGCCGACAGCAACAAAAAAATCGCTGTCAGCATCTATTTCTAATACTGCGTATCCATTCTCTGCGTTAGCATAAATGATACCTAAAACCATACCTGTAATTGTTTTCATTACATTTTTAAAATAAAGCTTTTATTGCCTCCACTTTATCCAATTTCTCCCACGCAAATTCTTTTCTACCAAAATGACCATAACTGGCCGTATTTAGGTATTGAGTATTATCTAGTCCTAAATTTTCAATAATAGCTTGAGGTCTAAAATCAAATATTTTTTTGGTTATTTCTATTATTTTATCATCAGTAACAACTCCTGTATTGTAAGTATTTATATCAATACTAACAGGGTTGGCTTTACCTATAGCATAAGCTACTTGAATACTTGCTTTTGTACAAATACCACTAGCAACCAAATTCTTCACAACATATCTAACATAATATGTGGCACTTCTATCAACCTTAGTTGGGTCTTTACCACTAAATGCTCCACCGCCGTGAGCGACATATCCGCCATAAGTATCTACAATAATTTTTCTTCCAGTAAGTCCGCTATCGCCCATAGGTCCGCCCACAACAAATCTACCAGTTGGATTAATATAAAACTTAGTATTTTCATCAATTAATTTTGGGTCAATAACTACCTTAATTACTTTTTCTAAAACATCTTTACGTAATGTTTCAATATCAACAAATTCATCATGTTGGGTACTAACTACTATAGTATCCACCCTAATTACTTTGTCATCATCATATTCTACAGTTACTTGTGCCTTTCCATCAGGTCGTAAATAATTAATTATATTTTGTTTCCTAACATCGGAAAGTTGTTTACAAATTTTGCTAGCAAGCAAAATTGGCATTGGTAAAAATTCTTCATTATCGTTGCACGCAAAACCAAACATCATTCCTTGGTCGCCTGCCCCAATCGTATCAAAATTATCATTTGTTTGAATATGTTCCAAACTATTATTTACACCCATCGCAATATCAGGTGATTGAGTTTTTAACATAATTTTTATTTCTACGGATTTATAATTAAATCCATATTCATCTTTATCATATCCAATTTCTTTTATTGTGTTTCTAGCAATTTTATCAACATCTACTTTCGCAACTGTGGTAATTTCACCCATAATAAGTAAAAAATTAGTTGTACAACAACATTCACAAGCAACTCTTGCATTCTTATCTTGAGCTAAAATTGCATCTAATATTGCATCACTAATTTGGTCACAAACCTTATCTGGATGTCCTTCTGTTACACTTTCTGAAGTAAATAGTCTTTTCATCTTTTATCCTTTATATATAATAACTAAACAAGTAGTGGGCATTTTGTTGCCCACTCTTGTTCTTTTTATTTAAATATTATCCTCGTCGTAATCAACATCATCTGGCATAAAAATATTTTCTTCTACATCTAATGCTGTCTTTGGTTTTACGCTAGTATTTTGTTCATCCAACTTAACATCTCTATATCTCTTAAGACCTGTACCGGCTGGAATAAGTTTTCCAATAATAACATTTTCTTTCAAGCCATTTAGATTATCAATTTTTGACTTAATTGCTGCATCTGTAAGTACTTTTGCGGTTTCTTGGAATGATGCTGCACTTAAGAATGAATCTGTAGCAAGTGATGCTTTTGTAATACCTAAAAGCACACGAATTGCTGTAGCAGGTACACCACCATTTTCTAAAGCTTGTTCATTTGCTTCTTCCAATCTGGATATATCAACCAATTCATTAAGCAATAAATTTGTATCATTTGGTTCGCTAATTCTTACTTTACGCAACATTTGTCTTACAATTACTTCAATATGCTTATCATTAATTTGTACACCATTAACTCTATAAGCCTTTTGAATTTCTTTAATCATATAATCTTGAGCGCCATATACACCTTTGGTAATTAATACTTCATGTGGATTTACGTTACCGGCATAAATTTGTGTACCAGCTTCTATTTCTTCGCCATCATTAACTAAAGGTTTGATACCTAATGGCAATTTATATTCTTTAACAACATCTTCTGCTTCTATAATAATTGTTTCGATTTTGCCGTCTGTTCCTACCTTTAATTTAACTTTACCTTTGATTTCTGCTACAGGAGCATAACCTTTAGGTTTACGTGCTTCAACTAATTCTTGTACACGAGGCAAACCTTGTGTAATATCTTCACTTGATGCAACACCACCTGTATGGAAGGTTCTCATTGTAAGCTGTGTTCCTGGCTCACCAATTGATTGTGCTGCGATAATTCCGACAGCTTCACCAATTTTAACAGCGTTTCCACTGCTCATATTAGCGCCATAACACTTACTACAAACACCTTTTTTGCATTTACAAGTAAGTACACTACGAATACGAACTGAGGTAATTTTAGCGGCAACAATAGCTTCAGCTTGTGCATCAGAAATTAAGTCATTATTCTTAACTATAACTTCTTTAGTTTTTGGATTAATAACATCTCCAATAGCATATCTCCCTACTATTCTTTCATCGATACCTTCTTTACCACTACCATAGTTCAAATCGGTAATTAGCATTCCTTTAGTATCGCCACAATCTTCTTCAACAACAGTTACATCTTGACTTACATCAACTAATCTTCTTGTCAAATAACCAGAATCGGCAGTTTTCAAAGCTGTATCAGCTTGTCCTTTTCTAGCACCATGTGATGATATAAAGTATTCCAATACGGACAAACCTTCTCTAAATGATGATTTTACTGGTATTTCAATTATTTTACCAGTTGGGTCATTCATAAGTCCACGCATACCAGATAATTGCTTAATTTGTTGCATGCTACCACGAGCGCCTGAATCAGCCATCATCCATATTGGATTGAACTTATCAAACTCTTTAAAGTTCTTTTCTAGATTGTAAGCAACTTCATTTGTAGCTTTTGACCAAATTTCAATAACTTTTTCATATCTTTCTTCTTCAGTTGTCAAACCACGTTTAAAATCTTTTTCTGCTTTAATAACTTCTTTTTCTGCTTTATCTAGTATTTCTTGTTTGTTTGTAGGTACTTTCATATCAAATATACTAGTCGTTATTGCACTTATTGTAGAATATTTAAAACCTAAAGACTTAATATCATCTAACATTTCAGCTGTTGCTGTAGCGCCTTTTTGTTTGAAACATTTTTCTACCAAACGACCTAATAACTTTTTATCTATAATACCTTGTAATTCTAATGCCAACATACTATCAACATCATCTTTATTTCTCTTTACAAAACCTAAATCTTGAGGTATAGCTTCATTAAAGATTATTTTACCAACTGTAGTAATAATGACTTTACGATAAACCATTCCGTCTACTTCTTTTGTCATTCTTACTTTAATCCAATCTTGCAACCCGATATCCTTAACTTGATAAGCCATTTTTGCTTCTTTGCTATCTTTAAACATACGCAAAGTATGTAAATCTTTAGGCATATCTAATTGTAGTGATAGATAATAGCTACCTAATACCATATCTTGAGTTGGCGTAACAATTGGTTTACCATCACTTAATTTTAGAATATTATTGGATGCAAGCATAAGTATTCTAGCTTCAGCTTGTGCTTCAATACCTAAAGGTACGTGAATAGCCATTTGATCTCCATCAAAATCGGCATTAAATGCAGGACAAACTAGAGGATGTAATTTCATAGCTTTACCTTCTACCAATATAGGTTCGAAAGCTTGAATACCTAATCTATTCAATGTTGGAGCACGGTTAAGCATAACTGGATGGTCTTTGATTACTTCTTCAAGTACATCCCAAACTACTGGTTTTACTCTTTCTACAGTTCTCTTTGCACTTTTAATATTGCTACAAATTTCTCTTTCTACTAATTTTCTAAATACGAATGGCTTAAATAATTCTAATGCCATTTCTTTTGGCAAACCGCATTGATACAATTTTAGTTCTGGACCTACTACGATAACAGAACGTCCTGAATAATCTACACGCTTTCCAAGTAAGTTTTGACGGAAACGTCCAGTTTTACCACTAAGCATTGTACTTAATGATTTCAACTGACGATTACTTGCTCCCGTAACTGCCTTTCCGTGTCTACCGTTATCAATTAAACTATCAACTGCTTCTTGCAACATACGTTTTTCATTTCTTATCATTATGTCAGGAGCTCCGCTTTCAATGATTTTTTTCAATCTATTGTTACGGTTGATAACTCTTCTATATAGGTCATTTAAGTCACTTGTTGCAAATCTACCACCATCTAATTGTACCATTGGACGCAAATCTGGAGGTAATACTGGTATTACATCAAGTATCATCCATTCTGGACGATTACCACTTTTTCTAAATGCCTCAACTATTTCTAGTCTTTTAGCCAACTTAACTCTTTTTAGACCTTGAGTAGTATTGATTGCTTCGTGAAGTTCTACACTTTCTTTATCTAAGTCAATCTCACGCAAAAGCTCTTTAAGACATTCAGCACCCATTCCGGTACGGAAATTATTTATACCGAATTTTTCTATTGCCTCTAGTCTTTCTTCTTCTTTAATAACTTGCTTTTTATAAAAACCAGTATTGCCGGGTTCCATAACAATAAATGCAGCAAAATAAATTACTTGCTCTACTTGTTTAGGGCTAATATTAAGAATAGTACTTATTCTACTAGGAACACCTCTAAAGTACCAAATGTGACTTACTGGAGCTGCAAGCTCAATATGTCCCATTCTTTCTCTTCTTACTTTGCTTTTAGTAACTTCTACGCCACACTTATCGCAAATTATTCCTTTGTATCTAATTCTTTTGTACTTACCACAATGACATTCATAGTCCTTGGTAGGCCCAAATATTTTTTCACAGAACAAACCTTCTGGTTCTGGTTTTTGAGTTCTATAATTAATAGTTTCTGGTTTTGTTACTTCACCGTGAGACCATTCTCTTATTTTCTCTGGTGAAGCTATACTAATTTGAATTGAATCAAAATTATTTATTTCAGGCATCATAATACGCATTTACCTCCCTATATTAGGTCGTCGTCATTATCGTCATCGTTGTTAAGAACTTTTGACAATATATCGCTAGCATTCATAGAATCGATTTCATCTTTCTTTTCAAAGTTTTCCAATGTAAGATCATCTTCTTTCTCTTCATCTACTAAGAAAGAATCTACATTTTCAAGTCCGCCCAAAGAATTTCCATCTTTTTCTAATAAGCCGTCCCACATTCCTTGTCCGGCATCATTAAATAAGTTTTCAAGTCCGTCAGCATCATCTTCATCTACTACATCTTTTTCGCCAGTAAATAAAGTGTCAAAATCATCAAAATCTTTTCCTAGTGGGAAGTCAAGATTAATTTCCTTAACTTTTTCTTCTTTGCGAAGTTTAGGTTCGTAATCTCTTTCATCTTCATAGCTATCTGGTAATATAACCTCTTCCCCATTTTCACTTAATTTCAAGTCTAGTGCCAATGCTTGAATTTCTTTACGCAATACACGGAAAGCTTCCGGAATACCTGGTTCGGTAGTAACATTACCATTAATAATTGAATGGAATATTTTATTTCTACCCATAACATCATCTGACTTAACAGTAAGTACTTCTTGTAAAATATGACTTGCGCCATAAGCCTCAAGTGCCCATACTTCCATTTCACCAAATCTTTGTCCACCGAATTGAGCTTTACCACCTAAAGGTTGTTGAGTAACCAAACTATAAGGTCCAACACTTCTTGCGTGAATTTTATCATCAACCATATGGATTAGCTTTAACATATACATATATCCTACAGTTACTTTACTTTCAAAAGCTTCGCCTGTACGACCATCATATAATTGCCATTTGCCATCTAAAGAAATTCCATTTTCTTTATATAGTTCTAGAATGTCTTCCTCTTTCGCTCCATCAAAAACTGGTGTAGCTACTTTCCAATCCAACATTTTTGCTACCATACCTAAATGCACTTCTAGTACCTGTCCTATATTCATACGAGAAGGAACGCCTAGTGGATTTAATACTATTTGAAGTGGAGTACCATCTGCCATAAATGGCATATCTTCTCTAGGAAGAATTCTACTAATTACACCCTTGTTACCATGACGTCCAGCCATTTTATCACCAACTGAGATTTTTCTCTTTTGTGCGATATATACACGGACTAATTTGTTAACACCTGGGTCTAATTCATCTTTATTTGCTCTGGTAAATATATTTACATCTACTATTGTTCCGCTTTGACCATGAGGTACTTTCAAACTAACATCTCTTACATCTCTAGCTTTTTCACCAAAAATTGCACGAAGTAGTCTTTCTTCAGGCGTTAGTTCTGTTTCGCCCTTTGGAGTAACTTTACCTACTAGATAATCACCGCTTTTTACTTCAGCGCCAATTCTTATTATTCCATTTTCATCTAAGTTCTTTAATAAGTCATCACTTACATTAGGAATATCTCTAGTAATTATTTCTTCGCCTAATCTAGTATCTCTTGCTTCTAATTCATATTTTTCTATATGTATAGTTGTAAACGCATCGTTTTTAACAAGTTCTTCACTAATCAAAATAGCATCCTCGTAGTTATAACCTTCCCAAGTCATAAATCCAATAAGAATGTTACGTCCTAACGCAAGCTCACCTCTATCACAAGAAGGTCCATCAGCAATAATATTTCCACCAAATACTTTTTCGCCTTTTTCTACTATTGGCTTTTGATTAATACAAGTACCTTGATTGCTTCTTCTAAATTTTTCTAATTCATAATACTCTTCTTCACCATCATCTTCAACAACGATGATTTCTTTAGAAGTTACTGACTTAACTACACCATCTTTTTTAGCAACTACACAAACTCCACTATCTTTAGCAACCTTATGTTCCATACCTGTTCCTATAATAGGTGCTTCAGGAC